>Ga0116186_1000587_pt1 | contig 42339 bp, 47 predicted proteins | sample AD_JPNNA4_MetaG_FD_89806 | JGI IMG/M metagenome (GOLD analysis project Ga0116186, IMG submission 89806) | Active sludge microbial communities of municipal wastewater-treating anaerobic digesters from Japan - AD_JPNNA4_MetaG | ecosystem: Engineered > Bioreactor > Anaerobic > Digestate | place...
GACTATCTTCTCAAGAACAGTTTCTCCCATAGGTCGTGACCAATAAAACATTATCGTTTCTGGTTCTAAAATCTTGGGATAAGTTGCTAACATACTCAGGTTTTCTCCATCGTAATATTTATACCCTAAGTTATTTGGCCCCAATCCATAAACACCTTGAGTTACGTAAGTCCAAGTATTGCCATATGTATGCTGTTTTTCTTTAGCAAAAAAGGACTGGAAAAGATCATAATCATCTAACGACACAGGAGAAATATTGGGGTATCTTTTAACAATTTGCAATAAAAGCTCATTTGCTTTCTCAAGTTTTTCCATATAACTATTATTTAACTATTACTTCTCCTTGGCCTTTTTGGGTAATCATAACCCAAATCATTCCACGGTTAAATTCCACCTCAGCTCCAGTTTCCTTTATCTTATAGACATTTCTTGAAGTAGCAGACGATTGTTCCCATGTGATTTCTATTTGTTTTCCATCTTGAAACAATAATCCTTCCCCACTCCCAATAATTGTAATTGCTTTTCTACCGTAATTATCAGCAGCAGGATGATAAACTTCTGTATATTGAATTATCACATTTTTAGCAACAATTTGTTGGTTAGTTTCATTATCAGAATGTGGTTTACTCCCATAAAATCGCTTATAACTATTAGTCCCGGGATCATATTCCCATCTAACATCATAAGATCTACCTTCTCTGTATGAACCCATGAACGACACCATAATTTGAGACACATCCCCTCGTTCTTCCTCTGTAGCATCAGATTTAAACTTCCATGGAATAATTTCCTTTGTATATGTATACTTCATTTTATCCGCTGCTTCATGGATATTGGCAACAGATGTGTATGCATTGTGAGGTGCTATTCTATCTTTAGTTCTCCAAAATGAGGCACTTCCCCCAACAGTCTTAATATGATTATCACTTAAAGCTTTCTGCGCATCTGTTTCTACTGAATTAGTGGAATGGGCATAACCAATGTGCATAAAAAGTGGATCATATGGAGTCAAAATATCAATAAATGGTTTTCTTGCACTTCTTAACGATCCTAGTTTTTCAGGCTGATAAGTCCAAAACATTCCAACAATCCTAGTAATATCACCTTCCACTAACATTTCAAATGCTAGATCAGCTTGATAAAGACCTGATGGCTCTCTTGCATCAATCGTATTACCAAAAACGGAAGCAACAGGTGGATATTTGATCATATTTTCATATTCCTCTGGAGACATTAATACTCCATTAAGTGGATTTTCTGCTGTTTTAGGATTTGATATTTCATCCAAATCAATAACCTCTCCATCCTCGTTAACCAAAGCTCTTGGTGATTGTATATTTAAATTATCTGACGCAGGTATATCGAAAATAATTCTATAAGACATATGGGCCATTCCCCCTAACACAATAATAAATGGGATTGAGACAACCAAAACTTGTGGAATCAAAGGTAATTCCTTTATCTTTCTCTGAAAATCTTGGATTTTTTCTTTTAAGGTTTTTTTATGATTAAGTGGCTGAACATTTGGTTCTAGATCAGATGTTGAACTATAATCAGAAGCGTCAATTTGTCTCATAAGCTTTACGCTAATATTAGTTATCCGATTATAACATGTTATTAAAGATTTACAAATTTTATCAAATCAAAAAAAACGTACAAAAAATTTGGGACAAAAGCACAGAAGATGTTAAATACGCATTAATTCCATAAACCGCCTCATTCTTGTACCTGCTCGTTTCACAGTTGGATAAACTGTAAAAACCCCACGTTCATTGATAGAAAAAGCCTGTGTATGAGTAGTTCCTGGTTGACCATTCCCTTCTGGAAGTTTGCATACAACAATACAATTTGTAAGACCCCTTTTATCCCCAATCTCACATACTAATTTTCCGTATTTATAGTAGCCCTCAGAATCAAATAAATCAATTTCGATAAAATGAAGTTCTCGATTTAAAAAACTAAACCATTCCCAATCATTCGGGACATCACTTCTTTTTAAACCCCAACCTTTCAGAGCCAAACCTAGCAAACCCTGCCCACAAATATATCTTTCTGAAAGAATATTTTTTTGTGCAGGTAAAATTGATGCTATTAAAGGGTTATCACAATCATCAAGGTATGCATTTCCCAATACATTCAATAATCTCTCCACTTCCGGCCATCTCTTTTGATCTTCACACTTTATTACCACTCTTAATATTATTAAATAATAACAAACCACGTATTATATCACGAGGAATCGTATTTTTCAATACACTTAAAGTAACAAAGTATCAAAACATGTTATAATCCACTTTATGAACACAAAACAGGCACAACGTAACATTACAATTGCATATTTAATTTACGCAACCAAATATGCATGGGTATGGATTGGAACTTGGATTTTTTATTATACTAACTTCGGTGGATATAAAGCGGTTGGAATACTTGAAGCCACAATGGTTATTACTACTATAGTAGCAGAAATTCCTACGGGCGCCATAGATGATCTCATTGGTAAGAAAAAGACATTGATGATAGCACTTTTACTGGAAGGTATTTCAAATATCTGGATGGGACTTGCTCCTAATCTATCACATATGATTCTTTCTTTGATTGTTATGAATGTTGCATGTGCTTTATTTTCAGGAACATATGAAGCATTAATATATGATACATTAAAAGAAACTTCACAAGCTGAAAAATACAAAATGATACTCGGGAAGACCAAAGCAATAATGCTAATTGTATGGTCAATATGTGGAATTGTCGGGGGATTTTTATATAAGATATCTCTGGGATTACCATATATACTTACAGGAATAATTCAATCATTAGGATTTTTAACTACATTCTTCTTAACTGAGCCTAAAATTGATACACAGCAATTCACACTTAAAACTTTTTTTATTCAAAATATTCAAGGGTTTAAACAATTATTCGGAAAAAAAGTAATACGAGGAATTACCCTTGGACTATTACTGATAGGTGTTATTACAATGATAGTTTATGAAGGTTATAACGACATTATTGCTGTTGAAGTAGGATTCAATCCACAACAATTATGAGTTTATTCGGTGCAATTTCAGTATATTTCCTTGCAAGAATAACAGAGAAATATTCAAATAAAATAGTACTTTTTATAGCTTCTCTTATTTTTGCAATAACTTTGATAGTATCCCCTATCTCAGGGATGATTCTTGGAGGATTGGGACTCATATTAAGATACTCATTAGATCCATTAATAAATAACAAATTTTCAGATTATATAAACAAAAATGTTGAATCAAAACACCGAGCTACTTCTATTTCAACTTTTGAGATGATAAGAAGGATTCCTTATACGTTTTCCATTATTCTCTTAGGATACATTTCTGACATTATTCACCTTTAATTATAGGTACTATATTAGGTGTAACATTAATAGCTTTTACGGTATTAAACCTAGCTCTACAGGTAAAAATAAAGGAATAAAGTTTCTGCATTCAAATTTCATGTACAATAACTCACTTTTTGTCTATAAAAAAGGGGTGTTCCTTTACGGTTCACCCCCTTCATCTACAAAGTTTCAATTCAATGTAGTATTGAATTTTTAGCGACGATCTTCGTATCTATCTCGCTTTGGTTGAGGTTTGTCTTCTCTTACAACGAGATTTCTTCCCTCGAACTCTTTTTCGTGCATAGCTTCAATAACTGTTGCACCCATCTCGTCAGTTTCCATTTCGACAAATGCGAAACCGCGTGATCTTCCCGAGAATCTATCTGTAACAATCTTCACTGAGACGACTGTTCCAAATTCCTCGAGTTTATTTCGCAAGCTTTCCTCAGTTGTGCTGTAGGAGAGGTTGCCAATAAATAATTTTTTGGACATTTAGAAATAAAAATAAATTAAACAATCTGCTCTTTTTACTTCTTCACATCGAGAAAATACGACTAAAGAGTTCAAGAACAACACTATGAGTATAACACAATCCAATACCGAATACAAATCTAATGAAATTAGAAATTTAAAATTGTAAATTCTGAATTGTCGAAGGAAAAAATAATTTAAAACTCAACATTTATAGTTCGTTCGTTCATTTCAACCACCGTGCCTGACGGCAGGCAGGGAGGTGACCAGCCTTACCTTTTAAAAATATAGGAGGGCTGGTGTTCACTCATTAGTTCTTTCACTCGTTCATTCGTTCGTATGTTCACTTACTACCTCTTTAGCTTCTCCTGGTTTTATCCATGCTTCAACAGTTCTACTTGAATCGCCTGTTATTTCATTATTATCCAAAGTTTTTTTAATTGTCCTGCAAGCTCCTGCTGTCTTGCACGAGAGAGTGCATCAGCTGTTACTACTTCGATAGCTACATCCACATCAGCACCTTTAGGTTCCACAATTCTACAGTTTAACTTTCTTTCTCCTTCAACACCAGCTTCATGAATACCCAATTTCTCTCTAACAGCTTTAGCCAAATCACCCATTAATGGATATTCCTCTTCAACCGTCAAAACAGTTTCAGGACCTCCACCTTTCTTTTTTCTTAATTCACTTCTCATTTCTTCTGTCATATAAATAATCAAATCTGTCGAATTTTTAAGTTCATCATTTTCAGGAGGACCACCATTAGTAGTATCACAAAATTCACTCCACTTTCCTTCACTTCGCCACACAAAAGTAGAATTTTCCCAACCATTAATAGTTATTTTTTTATCCCCAAAAGTTTATTTTCAGCCCATAAGCTTTTAATATCATGCCATAACCAAATCATATCCACATCCGAAGGTCTAAATTTTTCCTTTCCTATACAATCATAATACTCATTATCTCCAATTGTGAACATAATCTGTATAGACAGTCAGAAATGCCATTTCAAAAGATAAATTAACACCTGCTTTTTCCTTTTCAACCACAACATCTCCAAGTGTACATGTAACTTCTTCATGCTTTACAATGGTATTAGCATTACACTCTGATTTTAATTTTTCATAATCACTTTGTGTAATTCTTAACATTGTTGTCGCCATTTTGAAATGAATCAAATTAAAAAATTATTACATTATACTAGCAAATTCACCACTAATACATTATAACACTACTTAAACAACTCTACATTTTGTTGTCCTTTTAATCAGACACCTCAATACAAACTTAAAATCTTATCAACCGTTCCTCTCATGTCGATATTTTCCAAACAAGATACTCCATATTGCTTTGCATCATTTACTAGAAAATCCTGAATTTTCCTTATTACATCAAATCTTCCGACTTTGTTTATTGCCCTACCAGCTTCTTGTTTTGCTAATCTATTGTGATGATCTCGTTCATCACCTACATACAAAACAAATTTCTTAATCTGTAAATGCTGAAAACCTTTAAGCAATTGTGGAACAAGATGTATTCCTTCAATTACACACGATTTATCCTCACTAATACAACGCTCTATTACGCTATTTACCCCAATCATTACCTGCCTTGCCTGTTCAAGAAATAAAGCGACATGATCCGTAGAATCGAAGCCACTCTCAGATAATAGTACTGAAGATGTATGAATATGTGTAAATTTCTTATCAATATCAAGTCTTCTCATTACTTCCCTAATTACATCAGTTCCTATTAATTGAGAAGCTTCCAATTGTTGTGCAACTAATCTAGCAATAGTCGATTTGCCTGCACCTGGAGCACCATTAATAAGAATGATATTTTTCATAATCGAAGATGAATCATTTACGCAAAATAAGATATCTCTTACATATCACTTGTCCCTCCATAAAAGTATAATATTAAATTATATATACCTACGGTGGCACAATTAAGAACAACAAAGCTAAAGTTCATCTGTTCATTCGTTAGTTCGTTCACTCATTCACTTGTCACATCGTAATTGGTTCCCACTCAGGAATTTCACCATCAACCTTATGGTGTATAAACCCCATATAAATTGGATCGCTATCTCCATCGTTATCAGAAATAATTACGGAGACTATAAACTCACTTTTATCAGAACCACCTCTATTATCATTATCTATATCTATTGAAACTACGGTCTGCCCTAAATCTTCATAATATTCAACAATAGGATCAATAACCTTTTCTTGTAAATCGGTAAGATCCTGCTGTGAATAATAGGCTTTGGCGAGATAATTTACCTGTGGCAATACTAACTCTGAAGAATATTCACATTCATCACATTCTTCGCACTCCTCACATTCGTCACATTTACAAGCTGGACATTTACATTCATCATTCTCACCTTCCTTATACAAATCCAAGTCATACATACACTCTTTCTTTTCATCCTCTAATTTATCATATTTAGACTGTAACTCTTCAGTTTTCTTATTATTAAGAAACCAAACTCCTCCACCGGAAACTACCGCAACAACAGTAACCAAAGCAAATCCCCCCAGTAAAGCCAGAATAATTTTAACTGGAAACTTTTTGACAACAGATGTAACTTCTTCTGCCATAAAAATATAAATTAAATTATACTTAATATATTTTAACACAAAAAAATTATTTAAAATGATATGTGGTAAATGATAAGTGACTTAGATTTTGAATTTTGAATGAAGGTAAATCTAAAATGTGCTTGTTACTTAATAACATCTTTGCTATAATTTATATGTAATAATTTAACAAATTTATGAAATGATTTACGTATTAGGTCATAAAAATCCAGACACAGATTCTACTTGTTCTCCAATTGTTGTTGCTTGGTATTTAAATAATGTCCGAAAGCAGGAAGCCAAAGCCGTTTTACATGGAAATCCAAACAAAGAATCGTTATTTATTTTAAAACATTTGAATGTTGAAAGCCCAGAAGTAATTGAAAAGTTACCTGATGAAGCCAAAGTATTTCTTGTTGACTCAACGAATCCTGAAGAACTCCCATTAATAACTGAAAATGTTGAAGTAATTGAAGTAATTGACCATCACAAGCTCGGTGGAATGTCCACATCAAAACCAGTTAATGCAACGATAAGAAGTTATGGTTGTACAGCAACCGTTCTTTATGAATATATGATGAATGAGTCACCTAATTTACAACTCCCAGCCGAAATAGCTGGATTGTTATTAAGTGCAATTATTTCAGATACTTTAAATCTTAAAGGACCAACAACTACTAATAAAGACAGAGAAATAGTTGAAAAGCTTATAAAAATTTCAAAGATCAAAGAAGTTAATGGATATGCGGACCATATGTTTGAAGCGAAATCAAGTATAGAAGGTATGAGCATGAAAGATATTATAAACACAGATGCAAAGGAGTATGAGCTTGGTGGTAAAAACTCGCTTGTTGCAGTTTTCGAAACAGTCAAACCTCAATTTTTAATTGAAAAAAAGGACGAACTTATACAGGCAATAAAGAGAGTAAAAAACGAAAACAATTATGGTTTGATATTCTTTTATGTGATAGATATTTTAAATGAAACCGCATATTATTTTTCAATTGGTTCAACCCATGAAGATAATATGATTGCTAATGGTCACAAGGTTAAAGTCATTAAAGATGGTATAACTATCATTGAAGGAGTTGTCTCTAGAAAAAAACAGATTGTGCCTGTATTAGAAAAAATCGCATAACCATATCCTAATCAAATTGGAAGAAATCAAAAACAACTAGATAACGACAATCTTATCAAATAGCGATTTATCATTGTTAATAACACTTTTATTTCCGATCACACAATATCTATTCATTTCCAATACTTTTGACACCAATTCTCCACATTTTCTAATGTCTTTTAACGAGCATGATAAAATCTGATCACGTTCTCTCTGGATAAACTCAGCATCAATTCCTGCCCAATATCTCGTATTTTCCCGTTCATATAAGATTGAATTAGTCAATGGAATATCAAGAGTACCAATTGTTCCAATAATATTGTTTTTAAGTTCTTCTTTTGTAATTCGATAATTCTTCAAAACAGATGGAACAAAATCATAAGCGTTTAGCGTCTGGGAAAGATTTGGATCTCTATATGATACAAAACTTAAGTTTCCAAAACGGTCAATTTGACACCAAGCACCATATGCCCCTCCTTCTACCCTAACCTTATTCCACAAATAATCATTTGAAAGTAAATTTCTCAGAACAAAATGTACTCCCTCATATTCAAGTCCAAGTTGTTTAAAGTTATAGCCTTTAACAACATATTGAACCAAACTCTGGCTAATAAATGCTTCATTTTGATTATACAAATCAATATTATATGGGCAAGTAATTATTTCAGAATTACCCAATCCCTCAGTAAGCCTATCAAAACTTTTACTAATTTTATTACGAGTATCATTTTCACAGCAATAAGTTATGTGACAATTTTGTAAATTAAAAACCAATTTTTGAATCAAGTAAAGTTCTTTTCTTAAATTTTCAAACAAATTATCAAAATCTTGATCGATATGCCTGATAAATTCGTAGAAACTCAACCCTGATGTTTGTTCACTCAGAACCCCTGTTTTTGAAGAATACGATCCTAATCGTAACATAGCATAAACATTGCCATTGTCAATAATACTCATTTCAATCCTTGATCTAAGCTTCTTTACCAATTCCTTTATTCTTTTTTTATCATCAAATTTACTATGCAGACAAATCTCATTAAAAAGATTAAACATTTCATCGGAATTTCTATACAAACATTTTCCTGTTATTGAGGTAAAAATTCTATAAGAATCAATGTCAACAACACTTGGAATAATTTCTGTCTCTAATGATATTTGGCCTGTATTATTGTTAATTTCTACCTCCAAATCGGAATAGCTATAGTTTGTGGTATCAACATTTGTAAGTAAATAGACAAACAATTCTAAATACTTAAGCTTTTCATATGGAACATGATTACTATCAAAATATATTGAACTGTAAAGTATTCCCTTGGTACTCAAAGGGTAAAAAAGTGTTTCGATATCATCATAATTTTCAATATGTTTTTCAATAGGTTTTACCTTTCTATCAACATCGGTAAGAAGTAAAGTTGGTATTGAAGCCAAATCTTTAGGTGAATCTTTATTATTTCTAAATGAATCAAGTTTTTTTGATTTACTGATGATATCAACGGTTTCAGTATCACTTAATCTTTTCTTAATTGAAATTAATTCAGATTTTTCCTTTTCTGCCATCTTTTCCACTAAACCTTTTTGAGGAAGTAAGGCTACTATTGACTTATGATTATTTTGAATAAAATATTTTTCAAGAAGTTCCTCAAGATATCCTTTTGAAGCAAGTCGTGATATTCGCTTAATAGTTGTAATAAAATCCAACATTTTAAATGGAGAATAGCCGTATAACCAACTTCTCATCATATTGTCAAAATACACCAAACCTTTAGGGGTTCTTCCGTAGTCAGATTCTCTTGTAATAAACTCAAAAACATTTATTGTTGATTCTATTAATTTGGGGGGGATTCCATTGTTTATTAATTCTATTAATTTCTTTGTAACTAATTCGTCAATTTTATTAAAATTTTTCTCATCCGTCCCTTTTATCACGATTGAATAAAAGGTTTGATATAAGTCTTGTTCAAAAATCGCAAAAACATCAGTTCCTAATTGTGCATCCAAAATCGCCTGCTTTATCAGTCCAGACTCACCCTCAATCAGCAAATAGTCAAGAATTGCAATGGCAACTGCTTCCTGCTTTTTGTAAGAATAATCACAAACCCAATTTAATGAATAATATGATTTTTGATCTGGCTTTTCACTTTTATCAATAGAGTAATGTGCCAATTTCAGTCTTGGTTGTGCAAAAGCTTCCTGCTTTCTAATTTTATTGTTTCTTCTTGCTTTTTTGTATTGTGATAAATACTCTTTATCTAATTTTTCCAGATATTTTTTGATATCCAGATCACCATAAAAATAAATATAACTATTGGACGGGTGGTAATTTTTGGTATAAAAATCAACGAGTTCATGATATTCTAATTCACTTATTGCGTCTGGATCTCCACCTGATTCAAAAAAATACTGAGTATCGGGAAATAATGATTTAGTAATTTCATAATACAGTAAGCTTTCCGGAGAAGAAAAAACACCCTTCATTTCGTTTAAAACTACTCCATTTTTTACTAATTCATTTTTGGAATCTTTAAGATAATAATGCCATCCCTCCTGCATAAAAATTACTTCCTTTTTAAGCACATTGGGATGAAAAACAGCATCCAAATATACAGAAACCAGATTGTTAAAATCTTTGTTATTTCTACTTCCAACAGGATAAGTTGTTTTATCCGGGTAAGTTGAGGCATTTAAAAAGGTATTGAGCGAGCTTCTATTTAAAATTAAAAATGGATCCTTTACATTATATTTTGATGAACCACACAAAACAGAATGTTCTAATATGTGTGGAATCCCCTTGCTGTTTAGTGGTATAGTTTTAAATCCAATTGAAAATACTTTATTGTCATCAGAATTTTGCAAATAGACAAGTCTAGCCCCTGTTTTAACATGTCTAAAAAGATATCCAAGAGAATCAATCTCTTTTAGTTGTTTAATTCTTAATAACATAAAACCCGAATATATCTTGTTTATTTCTATTGATTTCATAAAACTATTTTTGAATTAAGGACATTTAACTGATTATAGTAACTGTTTTATCTACCAATACTGCCTCTTCATCTGTAATTCTTACAACGTTAAACTTTTCAACAAATGGCTTAATCAAAGACTCATCCTCAGTAACATAATGTGGAGATACAACTATGTCAACTAGTTTCAATCCAGTAAAATCCGTTAGCTGTACATCATTTTCATCAAAAGGTCTAGCAATTTCAATGTTGGGACCAACAATAATACTTCCAGCACTTACTCCTACATATAACATATTCTTCTTTGACAAAGCATTCATAACCATATCGAATCCGCTTTCTCTTATCATTTTCATTAAATAGAATGTGTTTCCCCCACATACGTATATAACATCAATATCACTAAACTCATCTAAATCTATCTTTCTTTTCAAATCAAATACAAAAATATTACTCTTTTTTACACCTAAACCTATTAATTCATTCTTGGAAATATTAACATACTTTAGCTCCTCCGCAGTTCTTGACGCAGTTGGGATAAAAGCAACTTTCACTTGATTTATTGGTTTCGCCATTAATTCACAAAATTTATCTTTTATCTTGGAATTTGAGAATCCTGTCGATGTGAGTAAAAACTTCATTAAAAATATTCCTACAAACTTAACTATTGCAATAAGTCTATCACTTTAAGCAGATTTTGTCATCCAAATTTGAATTAAAACTTGTTAACTACACATCCACAAATGGATTTAAAATAAAGTTTATAGTATACTTTTTACCAATTCACTAATATCAAATAAAAATGGAGATATTATCAGAAATTAAATCTGGATTTAAAAATGTAAATGTAGATTCAAATTACAAGGAAGATGCATTAAAATTTATCGAACTATGGTTAACAGATCCACAATTTGAAGATTATGTACCTCAAATAAAATATCTTGTTGAACAGCAAAACTGGGATACATTACTTGATTGTTTTTACCAAATAATTCCTTTTGGTACCGCTGGAAGACGTGGAGAAGTGGGCATAGGACCTAATCGAATAAACACGTGGACAATTATGTCATCTGCACAAGGACATTCAAAATATTTAATACGGAAATTCGGAGATGAAGCCAAAAAACGAGGAGTTGTAATATCTTATGACGTTAGAGTTTATAAAAAATCCGATATATACAATGTAAATATTAAAAACCCAATTTACAATATAGATTGTAAAACACTATCAGAAGTTGCATCAACTGTATATGCGTATAACGGAATAAAAACGTATCTTTTTAAAAATTATACTAGCACCCCAGAAATGTCCTTCATGGTAAAGCACAAAGGAGCAATTGCTGGAGATATGATCAGTGCAAGTCACAATCCACCTGAATTTAATGGTATAAAAATTGTTAACGAGTTTGGTGGACAGTTAATACCTCCATTTGATCAAGAATTGGTTGATATTGTCAAAACCCAGAAAGAATCAATTTCCACTTTACCTTTTAATGAAGCAATAAATAAAAAACTCATTGATTATATTACAGAGAAAGACCATACTGCTTATATACAGCACGCCTGTAACATTAGCATAACTAAAAAGACAGGGGCAAAAATTTACTTTAGTCCATTAAATGGAACAGCTACATCAACAATATATCCAGTTCTTAAAAATTTAAATCACAAAGTAACAATTGACCCACAAACTTCATACCCTGATGGAACATTTTCGAAAATAAAATACAATATACCAAACCCAGAAGTCAAAGAATCATTTGATTACTTATTAGATGTGGCAGAAGAAAATAATTCTGATATTATACTTGCTTCAGATCCTGATGGAGATAGAATTGGACTTATGAGCAAAAATGGAAAGGATTGGAATTTTCACAATGGAAATGAAATATTTGTATTATGCGTATGTCACATACTCACCAATCTAGCCAAGCAAAAAAAACTGAAGCCTACAAATATAATAGCGAAAACCATTACCACTACCAATTTAATTTATAAAATTGCCCAGAAATATAAGGTTACAGTAATTGGTGATTTACTTGTTGGAATGAGATACATTGGCAATGAAATGAATATTTTGGAACAAGTTGGAAAAATCAGTGATTTTTTGATTGGTGGAGAGGAAAGTCATGGCATGACAGCGTTTAATCACATTAAGGAGAAAGACGCAGTTGTTCCAGCAATAATGCTGTCTGAGCTTGCTTCTGAACTTAAAGAAAGTAAAATAACAATTAAACAATATCTTGATAACATTTATAAAGAATTCGGATATTATTTCAGCTTCCAGAATGAAATACGTTTACCTGGGGCAGAGGGAATGTCCAAAATAGCAAAATTACAGGAACAACTAAGAAAAACGAAACCCAAAAAATTCGGCAATTTTGTCATAATCCATAGTAAAGACTACTGGGATGGATCACCTTTTTTGTCAGAATCAGACAAAGTTAGTAGAAACGTAATAAGCTATAAACTTAACTCTGAAAATACCAATGCTGAATCAATTCAAATCGTTATTAGACCATCTGGTACTGAACCTAAAACCAAAATCTATTTTGAAATCGGAATGAAACCCAATCCAAACATTGAAAAGGCGAAAACTGAAGCTGAACAAATTGCAAAGAATGTTGAAAGAATAGTCGTAAAAGAACTATATAAATTAATTGATATTGATTTCCCCGATAGAGCATTTCTGTTATTTAGAATGTTACCAACAAATACCAAATTGAAATATTTTGAAATCGAAAAAGATCTTGAGGCATTGAAAAACATTAAGAATGTAAAAGAAAGAGAGCAAAAATTATACGATTTGTTAAAATTTTTAGGGTCTGACCCAATTGCAAAAGTAGATGAAGCATTCAAAGCTAAATATAAAGTTGGTATAAAGAAATATTTGGATATTATTTAAATAGATAATCATACTCAGCTAATTTTCTTATTACCAAACCTACCCTCAACACCCTAAGTGGTTGAAGTATATCAATATCACCACTCTATAGAACTACCATAAACATTATCCATAACTTTTTGAAGTTCAGCTTCATTATCAACGTAATTTTCATCCCAAACATACAAATATTGATATAACAATCCATCATCTTTCTTTAAACATTGGTCAATCCCATTATAAGTATATTCATCATTTTTAACTGAATAAAAAATTCTTGTCCATTTTCCCCATTTATCTCAATCTCTTTTGAATCAATAGAAAGCAATTCTTCTCCCTCATCATCAAATAAATTTTCAACTATCTATTTACATGTCATACTTTTATATTCTTCCTTAGTATCATCAAAAAACATCATTCCATAATTAACATAACCTTCATCAGCACTCCATTCAAACATAATATCATCTGATTCTCTATATATTTCTTCCCAATCTTCGTGTGCTAGCATTGAAAAAGAATAAGCGGGTTTGCCAATTGCATTAGTATAAAATGAATACTCACTAGATAAGTCATGATCCTTATTTTTCATCTGATCCAAGAATTTCTGACTTACGGGTGGATAAATTTTCCATCAAGAAATACAGGTTTATCAGACTTTCCTTTATACAAAAAATATCCTGCAACCCCCGAAACTATACAGCATCCACATAATAAAACAACTGCAATAATAACAATCAGGAGTGTATTCAATTTTTTTGTAGAAGTAGTTGGACTTGGTGATACCTCTTTTTCTTCCATCACAATAAATTATTAAATTATATTTATAACGATACTTTTATTCTACTATGCAAGAAATGATATTACAAACTTTGAAAAAGAGAGTAATATTCGAATCTATGCATATTTTATATTAGTTCACTTATAATCTATTATTTCGAAATAAAGTTTATTATTCTTCCTTTAACATAAGTGTATCTGCTCGTGTCATTTATTCCATAATTATGTACTTTTTGCATTGCCTTGGTAACAACTTTACTTCTCGCCTCATTTGCCTTAACTTTTAGTTCTGCTCTTTTTTTGCCATCAACAGCAACAACTATGTTCACAGACTCATTATTTAGTTTAATCCTTCTAGGATATTTCTGTAAATGTACCGAACTCTTTTCACCACTCATTTCCCACAATTCCTCTGTGATGAACGGAGCCAATATTTTTATGAAATCCTTCCAAATAGATATATCAACGAATTTATCTTTTTTAATATCAGTTACTAGATCCATTATTCGACTGATAGCAACGTTCCAATTCAAATCAATAAAAGATCTCTTTACCTGATCAATTACTTTGTTATATTTCACTTTTGTATCAATACGTACCTTATGCCTTTTTCCATCAACATTTTCAGAGGCAATTCTATATATTCGATTTAAAACCCTAGTAATTCCCAGAATAACAGATGTATCCCATGGAGAATTTTCTTGAAATGGTGCCACAAATTGCACAAACATTCTCAAAGTATCAGCACCGTACTTTTTTACTTCGATATCAAGATCTGGAGCATTAGCCAATCTTTTGGAAAACTTACCCCCATCCTTTGCGACAACTAGCCCACAACTAACATACTTTTTTATTGGTTCTTCAACATTCAAATATCCTATGTCATAAAGAAACATTGCAATAAACCTTGCATAGACCAGATGTGCTGTGTAATGTTCTTGAGCACCTTGATACCAATCCATTGGAAACCAGTCTTTAATCTTTTCTAGGGTAAAAGGTTCTTCATTGTTCTGTGGATCAAAATAGCGATACATATACCATGCGGAACTTACAAATGTGTCCATAACATCAACTTCTCTGTGAGCTTTTCCTCCACACTTAGGACAAGTTCCACCTTCATAAAATTCAATATTTTTTCGTAATGGTGCAACCCCAACTGGTATATAATCAACGTCTTGAGGCAAAACTACTGGTAGATCATCAAAAGGAACTGGTTGTTCACCACATTTATCACAATATACAATAGGGATGGGTGTTCCCCAGTACCTTTGTCTAGAAATGCACCAGCATGTAACCTATAATCAATATCATCTTTTTTATTTTTATTTCCAATCCATTTTTTATGCAGTTTCTTTCCAAGTGGTGACCAATCCAACTTATCAACTCCCTTATATAACCTTTCCTGATAATCGGTAATTCTCAAGTACCATTGAGTAATCTTTTTTGAAGAAATGTCGTTTCCACATCTTTCACATTTACCATTTTCAACTATCTGCTCTTTTGAAATAACCGTCTTACATGAATCACAGTATCCAACAACATTATTTGCTCTATGAGCCAATCCCTTTTCATACAATTTCAAGAACAACCATTGAGTCCATCTATAATAATTGACATCAGCAGTATTTATATAAGTATCTTTATTAAAGCTTAGACCTATTTTTCTATATTGTCTATGTATATTTTTTATACTATCATCGGTAGCTTTTTGTGGATGAATACCCGTTTTTATTGCATAATTTTCTGCTGGCAAACCAAATGTATCATACCCCATTGGGTAAAAAACATTGTATCCCTTCATTCCATGATATCTTGCTACCATATCTGTTGCCCCGAAACTCTCAATATATCCGACATGAACTCCTTTAGCAGAAGGGTATGCAAAAGTGTCCATACAGAAAAATTTAGGGCTTGAATGTTTATTAGCTTTGGTATAATTGGAAGTAGAGGAATAAAGAGTTTTCTCCTATATTTTTAGCCATTTTTCCTCAATAGCTACATGATTATAACTGACCTTGTCCGTTTCCATTTTTTTATAAATAAATTTATATGAAAAAACCCCCTCTTGCGCCAATATTGACACTCGAAGGGATGAACGGATTTAATGTCCATGGTACCACCTTTATTGGTTATATAGTTACCTATACAACCCTTCGTAACTACTCATAAAGATATGGTCTGCAGTTTTTTACGGACTGCCCCCCTCAGGTTCTAGAACTACACAGTTAACAGGTAAATCTTAATAAAGATTGGTTTCATTATTAATATTTCAAACCACTATTCTCTATTATCTACTAACTATTAACTAAATATAGTTTTCTTCCTGATACTCCCCAGCGAGTTTACCTTCTCCCACTACAGTAAGAAGACTCCGGATCAACGTATTGTTACTATGTATTATATCAAAATTTATTAAGATAAACAATCATATGTAGCATTTACCTCCGCCATCTTTTTTCAGCCAAAACCTCAGCTTCAATACCCAACGTTTTTTTAATCCAATCTACAACATCATACATTACCAAGAATTCCGAACCAGCATGCGAGAGTCCAATTGCCAATATTGAGGTTGTTGGATAATATTCCTCTAAAGCCTTTTTCTCTCTTTCTCCACGTTCATTATCAATTTTACATGTCACTTCGCCAGTTATAATACAGTCAACTCCTTGTTCTTCTGCAAGTTTTATGTCATCTACACTTCCACCACCTCCTGGCAAAATAGCAACTTTTTTGATTTGCTTCCCACGAATACCCTGAATATCAACGTATGGAAGATCACACATTATTCTTAATTTTTCAGCGAGTGCTTCAGTTGTAGTAACCTCAGGTAACTCAAATACTCTCCCTGCATAACCATGAGCATATTCATCATATTGACTTAAAACCTTTGCATTAAGTCTTTTTACTATTGCTTCTCCTGTTCCTAACCCTGAAACGGAACCAGCATCTAGAGGAGCGTGACAAGTATACACGGAAATTCCTCTAGCTTTTATTTGGCGTAATAACTCAGGATCAATAGGTAAAAATCCTCTTCCTTTTTTACCTTTTGGATCACCACATTCCATTTGGACTGGATGATGGGCAAAAATCATTACACCATCCTCATTCTTATTTAAAATTTCATTTACGATCTCATCATTAAAAAACACTACACAATATACCTTTTTGACATTTGTACCTCCACTTATCATCAATCCATTAAATCTATCAACAAAATCTTGTTCAAAAAATGTCTTCCAATCAAATCCAATTGGATCATAAACCATAGGAATAAATCTACTCATCGCAGAGTCCTGAGCTGTTTCAAAAATTTTAAATTCTTTACCAAAAGCTGACTTAACAACTTCCCAGCCCAAAACTTCAAAATAATATTTTAATCTTCCATCTTTTCTGAATTAAATTTAATATATATAATGTATTTTCATTTTAATATTTTGCATCAGCTCCAATTTGCAATAAAGCTTCTCAGTTTACTTGTTGAATCTTCAGGATTGGCAGGGTCATATTCAAACACTTGCCACCCTTTTGATTTCGGATATTCAAGCGATTTCGCTTTATTGTCAACAAACAAAATCGATTCTGGATCAACATTTGCTTGCTTTTCAGCCAACTCATAAATTCTAGGATCTGGTTTAGTCACACCTTCTTTACTTGAATCAATAATTACATCCCAAATATTTTTCGGTAATAATCCTTTCTCAAAAATCATATTTAACATATCAGGATATTGCCCAGTAAGTAGCCCAATTTTAAAATTATTTTTCAGTTGTGGGAGTAATTTTAACACTGAATGGTTCTTTTCAAAACGATTTACAAAATCGGCAGTCATGTCATAGTTTTCTGGAAACTTAATACCTAATTTGGTTCTCGCCTCTTCTACAAACACACTTATTGGTTCTCCGACACAAATTTTCTTTTCATGCGCATCAAATAACTCATCAAATTGAGGTCTTACTGATTTAGTAATTCCTAAATCAAATAACATTTCATCCCACTTATTAGTTTTGGAGAAATCAAGAACTACAACCCCACCTACGTCAAAATATATAAATCGTATCTGTTTATTTTTCATGATAAATGATTTATAAATATTACCCTTCTATTAAATTGTTATTTTTTAAATACTCATTAGCTTCGCAATATACTCTATATACTGAATCATACATCTTTTCTTTATTAATCTCACGAAACTTTAGCCATTTATAAGATTTAATTTCTATAGGATTTAAATTAACTTTTCCTTGCGACTTAAATAATCCCAAAAATACAATCATTAATGCAAAATCACCATCAAATCTCTTAAAAGCATGATTATTAATCATAACTAAAGAATCCTCAAAAATCTCAACCCCAACTTCTTCCTTTAATTCTCGCAAGCCCGTTTCCTGAAATATAGAATGCACGGCTAATTCACTATTTTGAACTACCAAATTATCTATTTTCCCCCCACAATATGACAACATTCCTGCTCATTGAATTTCATTTTCACTACGTTCCGTAACCAATAGAGAACCGTCCTTTTTATATACAATAACTGAAACAGTAACAATGAATTTTTGTTTCATTAACTGCTAACTCAACTAAGGTTATCTATCCAATTCCCACCTTAAAATCTCATAAGAATTATCTTCAAACGCTTCTATTATCTTATCAATTGGGAGATTATCTCTGATCTGATTATTTCTTATCATTTCAGCAATTTCACTTTCAGAAAAATATCTAACATCTTTAATTTCATCTATAAGCCTTTCCTGCACTTTCTTGGCTGATCTTCCTTCCCCAATTATACTAACCAATACAATCCGCTTTTGCCTAAGATCATAACCCTCAACACATAAATGATTTCCAGTAAATTGGCATTCAAAACCAGCCTCTTCTAATAATTTTCTCGAAACCAAATCCTTAATAGATTCACCAAATTTATCATATCCACCATGAGGAATTGTCCATTTATCCTTGCATTTACTATATTTTTTGTCTTGTGCTTCTTGGACTAATAAAACTTTACCATTGTCATCTTTTATAAAAACAGCTCCTAAAAGAATAATTGTAAATTTATTCTCACCCATGATCCAAGGCGTTAAATTATTAGATTATAGACATTTTTCTTAAATGGTCATTTTTACATCATAAATATAGTTGTAAGTGTTACTACTCCACACAAACCAAATCCATACAACATTGACCATTTTTTTCATACATACCATAGAATGAACAACCATTTGCATCTTTTGCATCGCAAATGGTTTGAGGAGAACAACCGCCTTCATCAATATTACTATCAATATTTGGAGCGGGTTCTTTTGTAGCGTTATTATTACTATCTGGATAATAGGTTGGAGGTGTTTTTTTACCTGAGGAGGAATGAACACAAGACAAGCCATTGCTTGAGATTGTTGTTCCATTAGGACAACACTTATCATTACCCACGTCATAAGTACCACTTGGACAACTACCTTTGACTATTATTGTTCTTATACATTGATTTTTTGTTGCAGAATAAGTATACCCATTAGGGCAACAGCCAACGTGAGCTATATGATACCATCCATCTTGACATCCGCAATTATCTAACATAGATAAAAACCAACTATAACTACAAGTACTATCATCTATTGGTTTATTAGCGTTATAGTCAATAAGTCTTTGTTTTGCAATAGAGGTAAATTGGGCCAAATAACCTTTCATAGCTGTATCAATATCTATTTTTTCAACGATTATATTACTAAATCCATAGTTTAATTTATTTAATGCACGCTGATTTTCTAGAAATTGATAAAATTCTTTATGTGAATCTATTTCATCCGCTTCTGTTGTATAAGCCCCAAATGAATTAAATCTCTGATCATTAGCACTTGTCACTAAATACCCCCCTTCTTTATCACCATCTACTGAATAATTAGGATAATATACAAATCGATATTCTCCATCATCTTTTTCAAACTTAGAATTGGACCCTCTGGTAAATATATCTCCACTACCTTTGACAACTTGAAAGCTCGCTGTATGATAGGCAAAATAATCATTCATTAAATATCCATAAAAATCATCATATCCTTCTAATTCTTTATAAAATTCCACCTCTTCTTTATTTTTTTCGTAAAATTCATTAAAACCTGTTCCATAAGTGTTGTTTATCGATGAATAAGCAAAAAGTTCTGTACCTCCTGTCGTTTGGAAAATTTTGTCCCCAACTTGAACTGTAAATATCTTCCCTTCTTCTTGCTTTACTATTCTAAAATAAGCAGAACCACCCTCTAAGATAACTCTTATTTCTTTTTCATAAATATTTACTTGAATTGATTTTGAGTTCCCAGAACTAAATGTAATCAATGAACCGTCAGGTAATTCTATATATGCGCTGAGAATATATGGACCATAATTAGACACAACATATGCACTCTCATCAGACACAATAGATGAAACATCACTCGAACGGCTTAACTTTATAATACAATGATTTTTCACTTTTGTCGGTTCATCATTTAATAATACTTCATTGTTTTTATTGCCTAATTTCCAATTTTCAACATCTTCATCAGAGCATGCAGTATCCATTGGAACCGATTCAAATATTGTTCCTTCCAAATTATTATATCCAACCTCACCGTAAACATTTAAAACTACATCAGATTCTTCAAAAGGTTGATATATATTCTCCTTAATCACTTTCGCAGTATCATTTGCATAACCACTTAACTGTTTAGTTCTATCTATAATACTACTAGTATTACTACTAGCACTATTATTATTACTGTTGCTATTATTTTCACCATAATTCTTATCGCCATTTCTTTTCCCTAAAAATACAAACAATAGAATGCCAACTAATACTACACATAATACTGAACTTAAGATTATGATCCACTTCTTGTTTAGTTTAATGTTGGATATTTTTTCTATCATAAGTTTTATCTTAAAATTAAATTATTATTAACTAAACATATTTTGCTTAAATTACATCATGTATTTAAACCCATATACTAAAAAATTGCTTTATCAAATTATATGCTTTTAGAAAAAAGAAATCCAATATTCTAGACTTAACGTAAAATTTGAAGCATCTCCACGAATTAAAAACAAATAATTACAAATACATGTGAATATATAGAAACAAAACGCTAATTTGCCATAACTTAAAAAACACTGTACACTTGGAGTATATATTAATTTCATTTATATAAAAATGAAAATTAAACTAACTATATTTTTATTTACCTTATTTATATTTTGTACTTCATTTCTTTTCTTTAAAGAAGTTAAAGCAGAATATCAAATACCTTCATGCGGTGTTAGTTATGACAGTTCTATTCAACTTCAAGAAGGAGAGAATATAAAAAGTGATATAGCTGAGGGTGAATCTTGCTACTTTTATATTAATTCAAAACCAGGGTTTGAAATAAAAATAGATTATAGAATTACTGGAGATTTTTTTGGTTCAGTGTCTATGTATGACAGTGAAAGACAGGGAGCTGTTTCTAGTATAGATAAAGAGGATACATTACGGTGGCTTGGAAATGAATTAGAAGAATCTAAGTATTATCTGGTAATTAATAACTCATATACTACAGACTCTATTTTATTAACTGTTAGTCTTATCGATAGAACAGATGCAAATAATGGTACTGATGCAGGAGGTAATTATGACAGTGCCATGAATATTCAATATGGCGAATATACCGGATATCTCTCTGGTTTCACGTATGGCGAAGTCGGTGGAAATGATGATGCAGACTACTATAAAATTTCAGTTAAAAGTGGAGATAAGGTTATTGTAAGAGTTTCTCCAGTAGGAGAATATAAAATCGGAAATGCTGTGTATGATAGTAATAGAGCAGAACTTCTTAATGAGGATGGATTAGATTTAGATGCAGGACAGATAATACAGAACACATTTAATATTAAATCCAATGGATATATATATGTTGTAGTTGAACAAGCTATGTATGGTACTAGTTTTGATAGTATTGATCAATATAAACTTCTAATATCGAATGAGAGTGTAGAAAACTTAGGAGGCGAAGTTGATGGAGAAACAGATGATAGCACTGGAAAAGAAATAGATGTTGGTGTACCCAGTAACACAAAAGATATCATAATCAAACTATCTATAGTTGCACTTGTAATCTTTGTTATTATTTTAGTTGTTTTAATTGTTATTCGTCTAACAAAAAAGATAAAAGAAGCTCCACAGAAAAAAGATACAGTAACACCGGACGATAATAAAGTAGAAGGTAGTTCCTCTAATTCTTTTCCTACTAATTCTTCTAATAATGATGACCAAAAAGATTCAAACAAGGTGAAGATTACCGTAGAAGAAGGGACGGAAGTAGAAGTTAATACTGTTGAATCAGAGAAAAAGGAAGATTAATTAAATGGAAATTCAGAATATTAAAATTTAAATTTAGTCATAAGCCCATTATGAATACTCAAATAACCGGGAAAATTACACTTGGAGTCTCCGGCAATGAGGCTTTTATCATCCGGAAGAACGGTACAAAGATCAATATTCCCGGGTCAAAACAAGTTAAGGAAAAGGTCGAAGACGGTGATACACTTTCGGCAGGGAAAAACACTATCATTGTACTTAATATCAGCCTAAACTTGGGCAAGGACAAACCCGTGTATGATCCCCAACATAATTCATCCAAAAGCATAACCCTGTTTCCCGGTGCGGAGTTGAAATTAAGCGGCCTGGAAGAGTGGAACCGGGAAGATAAGACTTCCGGTACCACATACAGTGGCGAGACTATTAAAAATTGGGAAGTCACCAAAGGTATGTTCAGCTGTTCCTATTTCAATTGCGAAGATCCGCTGATGACGCCGGTTCCAGGATTTTAAACAAAGCCACGGGCGCAAAAACCGAAATGGTTTCGACCGATCCGTTCAATCCGGTAAAAGTTACAGTCCGGGGCGGAAGCATGATCGAAACCGACTGCAGTGTCAAGCCTGACCCGCGGGTAAGAGCAGTAATGAAAATGTGGATCGCTATTTCCGGCTATATCGGGAGTGTTTCCACAACAGACGAATATTCCGCAAAAAAAAGCGGACGGTCTATGGATCTGGAACAGGCTAAAAAGATGGCAGAATATGCCAAAACTCTTGGCGATAAAGACATGGAAGTTATCGCACAAACCTTGCTCAAACATGCCGAGGCCAATGCTGTCCGGGATAAATCATACACGCAAAGTCGTGCCGACACGGCTACGCAACAAAAGGAAGCTGAAGAGATGCTTAAATTTGCCGAGGAAAGTAAAGACGAGGATATGATCATGGCGGCAAAAGCTCAAGTGGCAGCTGCGTCGGGCAGTGCCCCAGATATCGGGGCCGACATTGGTCCAGACCAAGTCATAGCACAGTCCCAAATGTTGTATGAAAGGCTGCGTGCAGATGTTGAGGTTGATCTACCGCCGTATGCCCCTACGGCCTAATACTGTTTCTCAACAGAATTATGTGCGGTCTTTTAACGACCTTGAATTGTACACCTAGTGGTTAAACATTTTGTCAATCATTAACAAAAGATAAAACAGTAACAGAAACAATTCATGAAGGAATAATGACATTCATCACTCATTGGATTATACCTTTGAATAGTTGTTTTGAGAAAGAAGGTTATATGTATAGGGAGGAAATGAATACAATGATTAATTCTTTTATATCATTGTTATAACCTTCCTAGACCTTGTTGCAAAGCATTTTTAATTAATTCACCAAACATTTGTGGACTCACAGAGTATATTATTGCAAAAGATGTAAAGAATATTACAGCTGCTAGCCATCTAGTATATATCCCCCTAGTCCTTACAAAGAGTATTACAGATAGTACAGCCATAATAGTAGGACCAAGCACAGTTATCTCTCCAAGTGGTACCCAATAACCACCAATATACTTCTCTGTTGTATCAAGATATTCAGCGAGATTAAAATTAATATTGAAGAGAATTAATATTATCTCTGCTATCAATACTACAAGAAGTATAATTGAAGACGTTCGTGTTGAATCTCCTTCAGTTCTATAGACCTCATATGCAGTTGCAGGTAAAAGAGAGAGAACAATTATTAAGGTGCTATCCTTGGTCAATCCAATTATTATCCCTATTAAAGCTATAATCGATACTATTGTGCAGATAATAGCTGCATTTTTTGTAGGTTTCGCCACATATAAATAATAATATATTATTAATTATTTATATACTAAACCTAGAAACATGTCAAACGGATAGATAAAAATATTTATTTTCCTAAATCTCCATATCCACCAGTGATAGGATCTCTAAAAAGAAACATTTTAGGAGGATAGTAAGAAAATATAGCAAACATACAAACTATTAATAATGCCAATATCAAAGACCATATTTCTGGTAATATAACGACACCATTAGTTAATATCAGATATTCAGCAATTAACCCAAATATAGTGGAGAGGAAGAATATTAAAATAGTAACAAGAAAGTGAACTTTCTTTACCATTCTCTTAAGTATCTCATATAACAATGGCATTGTAACTAATTCAACAACTAGTAAAACTAAGATTGAGTTGAAGAAATTTATATATGCTTTGTCTAGAAATATGTACTGAAAAAACCCTACTATAATTGTTGGGGCTATTAACATTTTCATATGTTCCCACGTACTTTCATTCAATGCCGAAAACATATGTAGAAGTACACCCCTCTTAAACCAACCATGAGTAAAGTGCGCAAGAGAGCCAAGGATAGATAGAACTAAAAATGATATAAGAAAGATAATAATTATATTCATCTATTTAGCATATGTAAAATAAAAGATGTCCGTCAATTCTTAAAATATATTATCTTATACTTTTAGTAAATAATTATTTCGTATCTATTTCTCTACTACCTAAAGTGTCCTTTTGATAGCGGAAATCTACACTAAGTAACAGCGGAAGACTGCCAGTCGTTGATGAATCCCAGGTATCATCAGTTCCCGTATCAGTTCTAATAATGTACCCTATTATAATTGAATCAATTTCTTTATCGGTTCCTGAAATTAGTATATCAGAAGTCCTCTGATGTATACCATTTGTTCCATCTGTACTATCGGATAAATCAACTACAGACATTGCAGGGAATGTGTCATCAACATTACTCCATGAATATCCAATCTTCCAGCCTACAGTATGGCCAGACTCTGTTACACCCTGACTGCTCGGTGTCCAATGTAAATGTGCATAAATATTAGTTCCTATTTTGTATTCATGGGGTATTTTAATCATGAAATACGCAATATCATCTTTTTCAAACTCATACAATTTGGTAACTATTCCAGATCCTGTTGGTTGGTAATTTGCAAGTAAAGGATCTGCTATTCCCGCTAAGCTTAACACCCTCGTTTCAAGTGACAAATTATCCCATACCGGAGTATCGAGGACTAAGGTTTTATTTGCTCCAGTAATTATGGATAGATCTGTTGGAGACACATAATTGGAATGTAAATTTCAATTAAGAATATCTGTTAATAATGTTCTGTCAGAAGCGTTTATATGCTGATAATCTACATCACCGTTATAATCTCTTAATTGGTTATGTCTAATTCTAAGTGGTGTAGTGATATATGAAGCGTTTTGTCCTCCAATGACTGTAGTGAGCTTAATATTGTTTGCAGTAGTCTTTGCATATATTCTTATTCCCATTCTGTCAGTTGGATCAACTGTAAATACGGTCTGGTTGCTTTCACTTCTAATGGTTTCAAATTCTGTGTTCTCTAATTTTGGTGAATATGAACTCCATAGGGTAGTCTCTGTACCATTTGTATGTCTAGCAAAAATTTCAAGCTTTAAGTATGTATCACCTGTTGTTCTTGATGTCCTACATCTGTAGTTTGCGACCCAGACCCCAGCATCATAGGTGGTAATACCTATTGGTAAATCAAATAAATACGTTCGTAGTAAAACTTCAGTATTTGATATTGTAGTTGATAATTCTGTTTCTGTTGCTTCACTTGAATACGAAACTACTTTATATCCTTCTACGTCTGAATCTTGTGATGTAAAATATAGATTTGCTGAGTATCCACCGCCACCTATTGCAATCGTAGTCCATTCCTTATTCCCATTTAAAAATTTCGTGGCAGGATTAACTGGTGTTTCTGGGAGTAATCGTTCATATATTGAAGCAGCACCTGCAATGGTTAAGTATGAACTTAAATCACCTGGATCCCCAGTATCACCTTTCTCTCCTACTTCTCCTTGTGCTCCTGTATCTCCCACATTTCCCTTATCTCCCTGCTCTCCTGTTTCACTCTGCTCTCCTACTGAATCCGTATTTAAATTAACACTATATTCTGCAATAGCCTCTTTAATATAATTCTCTAGAGTTTTACCTTTAAATAGACCTCATCATTGTTTTTATTTATTAAGGAAGGATTATATATAAATAATAATGTGGTAATAACACCAAAAATTGATAAAATTACAGCAATAGTTGCAAGACGTGAAGAAAGATTCTTACTAATATTATTAAGAATTCCCATCCAATATATATCTATATATATTATTTTGTTACTTCATACTAGCATAAAATAAAAAATATATAAATATACTTTATTAGAATTTTAATTTAAGTCAGGGGCATAAGAATGAGTATATGATTAACGCTCGAAGCGAGTAAATGAACCTGCATAAGTTTTAAGGTTCCGGTCCCTTTTATTTCCATTTGAAGGACTTAAGTCAAATGGTAGCTACCTACCATTTGCGTCCCAAAGGGAACGGACCGGGGTGTTCAATATCACACGAACGGAGAGAGCCTACCTTCACTTCGTTTCGGAAGGTAAATGGGATTCCCGCCCAAGGCGGACAAGCGAACCCGTTTGAGTTTGAGGGTTCTCATTCCTTGTTTGCTCCATTCGGAGAGAGTGGGATTCGAACCCACGGTCACGCAAGCGTGACGCCGGTTTTCAAGACCGGTCCTTTCGACCGCTCAGGCATCTCTCCGCAAAGATTTTATCAAGTGAGGTGCTCTACGTAGTAGCCTTGCTACGAAGTGCGAGCATCTCTCCTTACATCATATAAACGTGGCAATTATAGCAGATTATACACGATAACACTATAATCGTTTCGTGTATTTATGATTTTATATATCCCTTGGAAAATTATCCTCACTATAGACCTTTATGCCGTTTTGTCTCAACAATTCAGCAGTTAAACCCGTTCCCTCTTTTTTATTTCCTTCAAAAGAGCCATCATAGGTTTTACTTGAACCACATGAGGGGCTTTTTTCTTTTAAAATAGCCACGGTTAAATTAAATTGTTTACAAATTTGCAGTGCCATGTAAGCCCCTTTTAGGTATTCCTTTGTAACATCATTTCCATTTTTATTCACTACTTTACCTTTATTATTCAAGACATCTACAGATGTTTTACCTTTCTCAATCTCAGAAGGTATTCTTGGCGTAGGTAGTCCTCCTCCTTGCTCTGGACAAAAAAAACTGCCTTTCCCTCTTTAACAAGGTCTATTAATTCCTCGTATCTTTTACAATCTTCATCCCATTGTGTATGCAAATCAAGTAGACAAGAACTAAGCAATATATATGGTTTTTGTTTCATTTTATTAATCATTAGGTTTTAATTTAACAACCTCCATCTATAGATTATATAAAATATTACCCAGTTATTCTAGCCAATTATTTCAAAATCTAAAAATAATGGCAGATGGTCTGAAATATTTGTCTGAATCGCTCCAAAATCATTTACTTTAATACCTGAATTAACAAAAATATAATCTACAACATTATTTCTTTTTTCAATATTATCTTTGAAAACTGGTCTTGTTGTTTTAATTTTATACTTATCAATGAGATTAAAAAAATGTTCATTTATTATTTGAATTGATTCTGTTTCAGGAGATAAATTAAAATCACCGGTTATTATTGTGGGAATATCTTTTTTTAAAGCTGTTTCAACTACGAATTGAAACTCTTTAATAGTTCTATCATCCCCTTTTTTTATTTGCTGTCCAAATTCCATGAATATTTAATATTTGAAGTACTTTATTTCCAATAACTACCTCAACTTTCGCTAAAGCTCGTGCATGATCTTCTGTCTGCCAATTAGTCCAATCAAATTCTAATTCATACGTTTTATAGAAATGCTCATTATATGCATTTTTGTATAGGAAATTTGGAGATTATTTCATTTCCCTGTTCAATAAATCCCCCAAAATCCCTAGTTATTTGACCATTCTTTCTAACTGCTTCAGATATCCACAAAGGGCCAAAAAATTCATATGGATATTGGTTTTCAAGTATTTTTCCAATTTTACTTTTTGATTGAAACTCAGAATAAACAGATTCATCCAAATGCCTTACTATTTCTTGCAAAGCTATAATATCAGCACCATATTCTTCAAGAAATTCTCCTAACTTTTCAGAATTATCAATTTTAATTCCTACATTTATATTTATAAGTTTCATGGTTTTTTAATGAAAGTCAATTATATATATTCTATATACTATTTTAATGTGTAACCTCCATCTACAACTAACACTTCTCCTGTAATATAGCTTGCTTCATCACTAGCTAAAAATAAAATTGCACTAGCTAATTCTTCTGGTTCAGCAGTTCTTTTAAGCGGTGTACTTTGTTTAAATTTTTCAATTAATTCTTCTCCTGCAGATTTTGTCATATCGGTCATAACATTGCTAGGTGCAACTGCTTTCGTTACAAGCCACATACTTTTCAAGTTCACATCAATAGTTTTTTGCCATACAGATTCATTACAATTCCAATCTCCTGGACGAATAATTTTCCCAGCATTATTAATTAAAATATCAATAGTACCATAACTTTTAATAGTATCTTGTACAAGTTTTTTAACCTCACTTTCCAATGAAATATCGGCTTGAATTATAATTCCTTTTTCCTTTCCTCCAATTTTCTTTAGAACTTCTTCAGTTTGTTCCTTACTGTTTTTATAATTAATAACAATTTCTTGGCTTAACTTATAAATTATTTGTTTTGATCATAGCTTTGCTTAATAAGCGCAAAGATCGCTTCCAATTTATCTTCACTTTCAAGTTTTACTTCATAGTCTCCATTACCCCAATGCCCTATATACCTAGGCTTTGAAGAATTTTTCATCTCTCTCGCTTTCAGGGAGGTTATTAAAATAGTTAAAGACTACCTAATTTTCGAGTTCGGCTTTGTTGATTAATACTTTTTTAAGTTTTTGGTCTAGAGTTATTAGTTTGGACACAGTTTTTAATTTAGAATTAATTTATTCAACTCCTAATGCTTTATATACTGCATCAATTGGATCTTGATAAAATGCAGTTTGGAATTTAGAGAATAACTCAGGGGGAACATTCTAATAACAATTTACATTTTATTCTTTTTAAATTCTTGTATGTATTTCCCAAATACTTTTGAAAAAAGTATTGTTTGATCTAAAAGCCACTTGAAATATTCTTCTTGTTTTTCTTGATTAAATAAATCATCCGCTGGTGCTTTTATCTTCACCATAGATGCTTTATTTGCATCGTTCCAATCAAGTTTAGTTCCAATTGACAATTCAATATCGGTTATATTATTTTTAAGAAATTCAAATAAAATCTTGTTATCTGGGATATAAAGCTCACATCCAATTAGATTGTCTCTTGTGTTTATTGTAAGTCCAATATGAGCTTCTGAAAAACCCATTGTAACGTCATACCAATTTTGAGGTCTAGGTGTTTGTAATCTGATTTTTTTATTGTTTTGTTCAACATATTTTTTAAACCTAGTCCAAAATTCTAGTTGTTGAAGTTTTGTGTTGGTAAGATCGTTATTTGATGGATAGCCTTTAATTGCTTTTGCCCATTCATTAGGGCTTACAACAATTTCAAACTTAGGTGCAGGGTTTGAATTCTCAATTTGCCACAGTTCAACTTGTATCAAAAAGAACCCAATATTTTCATCCGTGTGTTCATTCAGCCAATCAATAGCTTTTTGATGTTCTTCACGATAGTCTCTTACTACCCATAAAATTAACTCGGCGTCGTATCCCGAAGCATATGTAATAATTTTTCCTAAATGATCATGATTTGTATCTTCGAGTTGATTTTCAATTATTATTTTTCTACCAGTTCCTTCTTCTTCGGCTAATATATCAACGTTAAACTTTCCTACATTTGCCTCGGTTTGCACAAGTTTGATATTTACACCAATCTCATCACTTAATAAATCCAAATTTTCCTGTTCAGCAAGCCATTTTGTAAAATCCAGAGCCTCATGTCCCCATACATCTCGCAAATCGATTTTAGTTAATTTAGATAGTGTTTTTTTCATATAGATTTACCCATTTATATAAAATTAAATATTTTTTCCTTCCACAATCTTTATCTCCTCTGGCGTCAGATCGTAGAGTTTATAAACTAGCTCATCAATCTGTTTTTCAAATTCTTTGACTTTGGCTTGCTTGTCAGGATTATTGAGATAATCGGCGGATTTGGTAATGGCGAGAATTTGATCGACAAGTGATTCTATTTGTTTAATACAAGTTTGGTTAGACGATGTTATGGGAGTAATAGGTAAATTTTCAAGAAAAGCCTTTTTATATCTATAACCATTTTCTCCTAACCCACCTCCGGAATACCATTTTCTAAAAAAAAAGTTGCCCGGATTTGAATTCAGGTATGCACAAATATACTCAATATTTGAACCTGTCATTATAAAACCAGTCGCCTCAATATAGACAGATTCTTTATCTAGATGAAATTGAGATTCTCTTACTATCTCTTGCCACACCACTTTCTCTTTCTCAAATTCAGGATAGTAGGCAATTTGATCCTGTGTTTCGAACCATTTATTACCAGTCTTCTTTCTTGAGGTAGTGCCATCTGCTAATTTTTTGCCTTCTTGTGCAAGTCTATCTTTACCAAATGTTAAGAGATATTTTTTTACAGTAGAATATTTATCGATATCAATTTTGAGCGAAGGGAAAGTTGCTATCACCCACAAACCAGCCCACTCATAATAGTATCTTTTAATATCCCGCCCTCGTAATATGGGTTTTATGATATCTTCTGTTCTTTTTCTCTCATCTTCATCTTTACAATTTGCAAGAATCTCCTCACGTTTTTTGCTATCAATTATAAAAGCTTCATTTAAGCCAGTTAATATTCCTCCATAAATCTTAACATCCCAATCCTTGAGAGGTATGCCAATTCTTTCGATTTTTTCTTTAAGAGCTATCTCTTCTTTTGTTCCAATAAACCACCCATCACTTGCGAGCTTAGTCAAAGTAACACCATTTTCTTTAAGTGATTTTACGATATCTTTTTCTTTATTTTTATATGTTAATGCTTGCAAACTGAAATCAGATTGACCATCGTAATCTATTTTTTTAATAACAAGAATATTAGTGTCAACTGTAGCGTTTTCAAACACACTTGGCCCCAGATCTATTAATTGTAAGGGATTCTGTCTGATAAAAAATCTTCTTAATTTTTCTCCATAACCAGCGCGCATCCATTTGTTTGAAGTTATATATGCAAGTATCGCATTAGTCTTTAAAAGTTGGATACCCTTCTCATAAAAAAGACAGTAAATGTCTCCCGTTCGATCAAAGGTCTCTAAGTTACTATTTTTGTACAAATCTGCATATTTTTTACTGTTATCATAAGCCTTTTGGAGTTGAACATACGGCGGATTGCCAATTACAACATCAAACCCTCCCTTACTCTGAAATACTTCGGCAAAATTCAAGTGCCATAAAAAGAATGGTCTTGTATTTGATTTTTTGATTTTCTCAATCTCCTTTAACTTTTCTTCTTTGCCTTCCTGTCTGACTGTGGTTTTAATAAGATCCCAAATTAGTTCATCAATTTCTTTCTTTATTGAATCCTTTTCTGATTTTTGTGATACTTTAAAGTATTCTTTTTGCAATTGTTGAAGCATGCGAGCCTTTTCCTTTGCAACATTTATTGTCTGAAATAGATTCTTGTTTTCAAATTTGATGGTATCAAACCCGTTTAATAACCTTAACTGTTTTGCAATATCCTTGAGTCTTGATTCTATCCTTGCCTTTTCATTCTGTGTTAATTTGTTTACAGAATGAAGCTCTATATACTCTTTTTGAAGTATACTTTGTTCTTCTTTAAGCCTTTCAATATCTTGCTGTTTTGATTTGGTATCAGCAATTAAGCTCTCGTCAAACAGCTTTATCCCTTCATATTCCTCAAGCAAACTATTACCCTGCATAATTTTGTAATCAAGATTTGGGAGAGGTTTAATGTTTTTTATATCTGTTTCATCAACAATCAATGATAACCACAATCTAAGTTTTGCTATCTCAACAGCCCCAGGATCAATATCAACTCCATATAACGAATTGGCAATTGCATGCCTCTTAAAGTCGTAGCTTGACCGTTCCTTCTTATCCTTTAAGTAAGTTGTTAAAAGGGATCTAACTTTTACAATCTCGTTCATCATCCCAACAGGAAAAGCACCTGAACCTATTGCAGGATCGCATACTTTTATATCAGAAAGCTTATTATCAATCTCGAAAGCATGCTCTTCCACCTCATCTGGCATTTTCTTATCATAATTTGAGCCAGAAGTACGTGCCTCTTCATACTGTAGAAATCCTTCTGATTCCTTAATTAAATATTCAAGTGATTTTTTACTAACAAGTCCTTCTAATTCTGTTGCCAGATAGTTAATAAGACTTTCCTGACACATATAATGAACGATCTCTCTAGGGGTATAGTAAGTGCCTTTCGATTTACGATCCTTAACCTCAAGCATATTCTCAAACACTTTTCCAAGCATTTCAGGATCAATTGCAACCTCTTTTTCAAGAGGTTCATCTTCCTTGACAGTAAAGTTGTACCTGTCGAAAACATCAAGAATTCCATCTCCTATATCACCTTCCTTAGTCTCTTTACCGTTTGAAAAGAGGTCATTAGGAAGCTTAATGTCTGTATGAACCCAATCGTAGTTGTTGAGTGGATCAAATAATCCACCATTTAGGAATGGGATTTTGCAATTGAATTTACTATAAAAATTATCATCTCTTTCTCTTGCAAGAGCCTCATAAAACAAAGGTTCTAAAATATCATTAAAGAAATTTGTGTAATCAACAAGTTTTCTTTCGTGTAAGTCTCTTAAAAATGTTTTTGAACCTGTGCCCCATGCCTTATCCCTTTCAACCCCAAACCAGCCTTTCTTTTGGAGAAAATATAAGAATACAATTTGTCCTAAAAGTTTTTTGGCAAAATCAACAGTATCAATCTCCTTTTCATCAAAATCCTTTTTTACTTTCGGATCATTTTTCAAAATCTGCTTCAAAGCCTCTTCAACAGCATGGAAGAGTTCTTTGTATTTTGTAAAAAATTCCTTTGTAACTGTTTCAATACCAAATGCTTGTTCAATTTCTTCTAAAGTGGGATTATTTTCATCATCTTCAAGAAGTTTAACAAGCTGACTTTGAGCTGTATGAGAGTTTTCATTTTCTCCCACAAGATATGAATATCTCTTCGCTGATGTAGCTTTTTCAATATCTTTAATTTTACCTGTAACTGGATCACGTTTGATTTCAAATTCAAGTTTTACGAAAGAAAATCTCCAATCGGATTGATCTGGATGAATAAAAGCAGCTAATACTCCGTCTTTTTCTCTTTTTTTTAGATAATCCAGTACGAAATTTCTTTGAAAAGTTCTAGCCTCAAAAGTAGATTCCTTTTTAAGAAAAATAGCTATAACATCAATTACTTTTCCGTTTGGATCAACATATTTCCAAATCCTTCTATAATAATTTATATATGGCTGATATGACTCTTTTATTTGCTGGTTAGGTATCAAATCAGTCGAAGATTTTTCAACCTCTTTTAGAAGATTCTTTGAAAAGTAAGTGAATTGTTCAAACTCAAAAGCATTTTCAAATGTGTTTTTTATTATTTCTTTTGCTTTATCCATAATTACGATTTGAGAAATTGAGATAAAATAACAGCTTTTATTTCATTATTATCTGATGTATTTTGGACATATATACTTTTTAATAGATTTTCAGGGAGATGTATTTTTAACAAAGATATAATTTTTAAAGGATTCGCTTCGTATTGAATTTTTGTCCAGAGATTTTTTACAGTTTGTTTGGGAAAAGCACCTTCCTCCAATCGCTGAATTACAAGCTTCAAGTATGAATCTTGATCCTCAGTAAATCCTTTAAAATCCTTTATATTTTTAGTCTTAAGCCGTTTAAGTATTTTTTGTGTTGTATTTCCACCTCTTTTAACTGAAAATTCATCCGGTTCTTGGGATGTGATAAAATCAAAATATTCCTTGTTTTTTCTTAGCAATTCGTAATAATTTGGCATTTCCTTGTACCTTATTACTTCTTTTTTGCTCTCCATAAATTTGATTGCATTGAAGAAATCAAGTTCTTTTGTATCATTGCTGTCTGAAATGATAAACTTATCAAGTTTACCCTTCTGAAAATAGGTTAAGAGTGAATCATTTGAAAGCTTAACCTGTTTTGAACTTCTAGCTTTTTTAGGTAACCGTTTAATTTGATCAAAAAGGTTCGTATCATTATCTCGAATATCTTTTATGATCTTTAGGTATTTCAATTCACTATCTTCACTTTCATCTTCTCCTGTGATTGTCTTTTTAGACATTAAACGATTAAAAAGATCATGTGATTTTATCTCTTCTCCATCTGTTAAAAACCTTGCATCATTACCTAAAAGTTCGATAAACATTCGTATTTTGGCCTCAGCTGCCTCCTTTAGCTTTATTTGATCATTTGATTGAGTAGTCGGGAAAAAGTTAAAAGTATATATTTTGGAAAATTTTGTATCAACACGATTAATTCTACCTATCCGCTGAATAAGTCTTGTAGGATTCCAAGGTATATCATAATTAACAACACAATTTGACCTGTGCAGATTGACTCCTTCAGCTAATACTTCAGTTGCAACTAAAATTCTGTAATCATCTTTTGGATGTTTTGATTTGGCATCAAAATTTTCGATAACTTCAGCCCTTTTTTCTTCACTAGAGCCACCGGTAAAATTCAATACATTTTCCTGAAGATTTATTTTTAGATTTTCTGATAGGTAATCTGCTGTCTCCTGCGATTCAGTAAAAATAATAACTTTTCTTTTCGACAAAATAGGATTTTCTTTCATTACTTCAAGGAAATGTTCGAACTTGACGTCTCTTTTAATCTTACCCCATTGTTCAGAGATACCTTCCAAAATATCCAGATCGTATTTCAAATCTTCTCTTAGTCTATTATCAAATTCACTAGCCTCGTATTTCTCTGCTTTCTCATTCTCAATCATTGAAAGAATTTCATCTTCATTTCCTTCAAGAAGCAAATTAAAAAGTTTGTTTGCATTTTTTTTACTAACATACACGTTACCTTTATCAAATTCTTCAATCATAATCTTATATGAAGTTATAAACCTCCAAAGTGTTTTTTTGAAAGCAAAAAGACTGCTTTCAAATCTCTTGATTAAAAGCATTTTCATAAAAAGTGTCATATTTCTCTGAGATTGTAGTTCCTGTTTAGATAATGTTCCCTTATAGTAGAGAAGTGGCGCATAACGACTGTATCTAAATGTTTTGATGAATTCTATGGTAGATTGAAAAGCTGTGTCTTCCTCTTGATCAAATTCATAATAAATTGCCTCTGGATCAGCTACCTCAGGAAATTTTAGTCCTTGTTTACTGAGATCTTCCTCATAATACTTTCTAATCTCAGTTCTTGTTCTCCTAACCATTAAATATTTTAAAATCCTTTCACGAATTTCCTTTGCATTGTCCCTTACTGTTTCCATGTATTCCTCATAATTCTTTTTCCTGTCAAGGTTTCTCAGTCTTGAATTGAGCTTACTGAAGAAACCTTCAAGATCAGGCAAATTAGGAATTGTACTCTTTCTTGAATTCTGAAACAGCTTTATTTGAGAAAGTAAGTCGCCCGGAGTATTATTAAATGGAGTTGCACTAACCAATATTACTCTTTTGCCCTTACATATTTCTGCAAGCTTTTCATATGTCTGTGTTGATTCATTTCTGAAACGATGAGACTCGTCAATAAAAATATTCTTAAATCCATCAACCCCTTCATACAATATTCTATCCAGTTGTCCTATTGATTTAAATTTCACTGTTCTTACTCCAAATTCATAAAACACATTTGGCCATGAACCAGGATTACCTTCATCGAGCAAAGCTGGTGGCGCGATAACAAGTGATCTACCGTCAAGTTGATTTGCAAGTCTTGCTGATATATATGTTTTTCCAAGTCCAACAACATCTGAAATAAAAACACCTCCATACTCTTCTAAAATTCTAACAGCATTGATTACTGCTTGTTTTTGATAATCAAGATTTAAATATCCCTCTGGAAGAAAATCATCCTCTAAGTTTTCATCTAAACCAAGATCAGCCCGGAAATATTCATAGAGAAACTTTAGATACAATTGGTATGGTGTTATTTCATCATTTAGATGCGTCTTTGTATTAATTGTCTCGATATATAATCCTGATACATCAACAGAATCCTTCCAAAGTTCATTGAACTTATCTCGTGCATATTCAAAATCTCTAGGATCACGCAAGTGTACATTGAACTCTAAATTGCCAAGTAATCCGCCTGCAGTTAAGTTACTTGATCCTGTAATTACCATACCAGGATCGTATTGATCCTTAAAAGTCATGATATACAATTTTGCATGGAGTGGAGATTTGTCATAAACTCGAACTTCTAATTTTCCTGAGTTGATCCATTCTGAAAACTTTAGTATACCTTGTTCTACATCACTTGAATCCTCAGCGTCAGCAACTTCATTTGTAATGTTTTCAGAAATTTTAGCTTTTGCCTTTTTTATTGAGTCAAATTCAAAGGCTAATTGCTCTTTGGTTTTATTAACTAATTCACTGATCTGTTTATCTGTTCCTAACCCAACAAGTATTCGAATTTTATCAACAGATTCAAGCGTCTTGTATATCTTATAAAAACCACTTATATAAAAATAACCTACTAGACAATCAAAATATTGCGTGTATTTAGGTAGCAGACTTGAAAAACTATCGAGGAGTGTTTTACCTGGTTCGTTAGTGATAAATGTAAGATCTTGTTTTGTCATATTGTTAATTAAGAAAATAATCTACAGTTACTTTCATAGTATCTATTTTTTAAAATGATTTCTTCAGTTAGATTTTTTCTATTTACCCCATTCGGAGAGAGCGGGATTCGAACCCGCGGTTCATCATGAGATGAACGCTCGCTTTCCAAGCGAGTCCCTTCGACCACTCGGGCATCTCTCCATTTTAATTGTTAACTTGTTGCCCCCGTGACAAGCCACTTCCGCCTTCTCTTCACTTCGGCAGACACACGGCGGGCATCTCTCCGCAAAGATTTAATCAAGTGAGATACTCTACGTAGTAGCTTTGCTACGAAGTGCGAGCATCTCTCCTTGTCAGTACTTAACAAAAGTATTATAACAGAACAGAATTATTTTCTCTATCTTTCTAGAAATTATTAATATATAATTGACTTATCCAGCTAATATAATAACAGAGATATTAATTATAGAAAAACTTGGAAGCATCTAACATGAAAAAGAAACTGAAAATATTAAAAAGATACCGGATATAAATACTTCACTATTTTTGAAATAAATATCTTAACACTCATTTACACCTACTACTCATTACTTCCACAAGCTTCATTCCAAACTCTTCCGCAGCATCGGGACCATTAGCAGTTATAACATTACCATCAACTACAACGCTACTATTTACATAAGTGCCACCATTTTTAATAATATGGTTAATTTGTGTTCGACTTCCATCATCCCAACAAGTAAAACGTTTATCTTTTAAAACCCCAGAGTCAGAAATTAGCATTGGTGCAACACAAATTGCTCCGATATTTTTTGCAACAGACAAATATTTAGGATCATCAAGATACTGTTCAAGAGCTCCTCCTCCACCAATAAATATCACAAGATCAAATTCATCCCCTACAACTTCTGATAATTTATAATCTGAAATAATTTCTTTACCAAATACACCTTTACACATACCTCCATTACCTGAAGCAACTACAGCCTCACATCCCCTTGCAATTATCATTTCATATGGAACAGTAAACTCTATGTCCTGAAAATTGTTGTTTGCAACAACAAAAAGAACATCCATAAAATTGTTTTGAAATTAAGCATCAACGACTTCAATTACTCCCATTGGGCAAGTACCAGCAACCTTCTCCATAATTTCAATTTCAGCAGGATCATCAGTTGATGCACCTGTAGAATGCATAAGCCCATCATCACCAACATGCATAAATTTGTCAATTATTTCTTTTTCTGAATCTGACAAACTTGAAACACATGCCAAACATCCTACACACCCTTCATTAATTACTATTTTCTTTGCCATAAGTATTTGTTAATAAATTACTACTAATATAGCTTAACATAACCTTATATCAATTTCAACATAAATTTGAAATTTTAAATTAATAAATGTATAATCATCTTATTATGAATACCATAAATCACCAAACAGTCAAAAATTCAAACTCAATATTGTCTATTTGCTATTCTCTATTAAACAAAAACTGGGGATTTTAGTCCCCTATCCATTATTAAATACATTTTGTAATCAACTCATTCAAGAAAAACTAAAATATAATTATATATATAACAAAAAAGATGTTACAATATTTATATTAACGAACATCTAAAAAATTAATTAATCATTCTAAAAATGGAAATTAAGAAAAAAAGAATATTAACTGGTGATCGACCCACAGGAAGATTACACCTTGGGCATTTTATTGGAGCCCTAAAACAAAGATTAGACCTTGAAGATCAGTATGAACAATACATAATTATCGCTGATATTCAGGCATTATCTGACAACTTTGATAACCCAGAAAAAGTAAGAGAAAATACAATCCAAGTTCTCCTTGATAATCTTGCAGTTGGTCTTAATCCGGAAAAAACTACATTCTACCTACAATCTCACATACCTGCTACACATGAATTATTTATGTATTTTGCAAACTTTGTGTCTATCGAACAACTCTCTCATAATCCCACAATCAAGACTGAGCTTAAAGAAAAAAAGGAAACAAAAACCACATTCGCTAAAAGTACACCGCTTGGATTTTTTGTGTATCCTGTACATCAAGTTGCAGATATAATGACTGTAAATGCTGATCTTGTGCCGGTTGGAGAAGATCAGTTACCCCACGTTGAATTAACTAGAGATGTAGTAAAGAAATTTAACGCAACATATAAAACAAATTTATTCAATGTTCCAGCTGCTAGGATTACTAAAATCTCAAGACTCGTAGGCACAGATGGAAATGCAAAGATGAGTAAAAGTCTAGGAAATTGCATATATATTAGTGACGAAACATCGGTTGTAAGAAAAAAAATAATGAGCATGTATACAGATCCTGACAGAATTCATGCTACAGATCCTGGAAAGGTTGAAGGAAATCCAGTTTTTATATACCATGATGCATTCAATACCAATATCGATGAAGTTAATGATCTAAAATCAAGGTATCTTAAGGGAAAAGTTGGAGACGTTGAAGTCAAGGAAAAACTTTTCCTTGCAATTGAAAAGATTTTAACTCCTATCAGAGAAAGAAGACTCGGTTATGAAAAAAGAATTGATGACGTTTACGATATATTGAATACTGGAACCAATAAAGTAAGGACAATTAGTAATGAAATTCTGTACAAAACTAAGCAAGCAGTTGGAATTTATACAATCAAATAAGACATCAAAAGACATGTAGTTGATATTCAAATCCATTTATATTGTACCTTATTACAAGGTATGATAGAAATATGGAAAAGAACTCAATTGGACACAATATTCGTATTGCAAGAACGATTGCCGGTCTTTCACAAAGAGAACTTGCTGACAAGCTGGGTGTAACATGGGAAATGATAAGTAGATATGAAACAAATAAGGTAAATGCACTAGGAAGAATTGTACAAATCGCACAAATCCTTAATGTTCCAACTACTTTTTTATTAGGTGAAAGTAGCAAGATGCTCAACGACACTCAAGTTGAATTTCAAACTCAATCAGAAAATCTTATACCTTTTATAACTACACCTAAAAAAAGCCTCAGAAAGCAAAATCGAAAAGAAATTGCGGTATACCCAGTATCTTCAAAGAAAATTAATGCAAAATATCGAAATTATTTTGCTATTTCTTCAAGTGATATTGATTCCTTCGATGATATTGAAATACCAAAAGGCGGAGTACTGGTATTTGCTGAGGCTTCTAAATACAAACCTAACGACACCCTTCTTTTCTCACAATCTGTAAGAAATAAGATCAAAATAAACCTTAGTCTTTACAGACACATTATTCACACGGATGACGTAAAGATCCACGGTAAATTAATTCTTTTTGAAAAACATTTTGATTAACCTTTGCATTGTATAATGCTTGTTGATATAATATACGGAAAGTTGGATTACACATTCTACTATAAATAATAATTTGATCATTATTTTAATGATAAATAAATTGTTCTCATTGTCCCCACCACCAGGAGTTCCTACTGACTGGGCAGGACTTTCAACAGTAATTAACAGAGGATTACAGTTCGTTTTTGCTGTAGCAGGAATAGCATTGTTGGGTTTATTTATTTATGGAGGATTTACATGGCTTACAAGTGCTGGTGATGCAAACAAAGTAAAATCCGCACAAAGCGTATTGATTAATTCAGGTATAGGAATAGCAATAGTTGTATGTTCCGCATTGATTGTAAGAATGTTCTCCAAGCTTTTGGGATGGAACATTCCAATATTTTAATTTCTAAAAAAGAAATATGAATATTAATAAAATTGAAAATTTATTTGCAGGACTTTCAATACAAGTTCCGGGATCCAATAAAGATCCGGATTCAATACTGAGAGATGTACTTAGCGTAGTGATGGCATTGGTTGGTGTAGTAGTTATAGGGATGTTTCTTTATGGTGGTTTTTTATTAATTACATCTGCGGGAGATACAAATAAAGTACAAAAAGGAACACAAACTATCGTTACCGCAGTTGTTGGATTAGTTATAACCCTCCTAGCTGTATTAATTATTAACTTCATTGCAAGATTGTTGGGAGTTGATCTTTGGAAAAGTCTAAACCAATTTAGTTAATATAGTTATTAACATGCTTGCAAGTAATAGCTATTCATGTTAAAATAACTGTCGTGTATTTGAAGAAAAGTACAACATAGTAATAATTTAAATTTCGGTATTTAATGGCAAACCTTAAGGCAGCAAAAAAGATGGTCCGTGGAACAAAGATTAGGGCAAAAAGAAATCAAATTTGGAGAAATAGAGTCAAAGATGTTGTAAAAGAGGTAAAAGTCTTGAGTGATACTGGTAAAAAAGTATCTCCAGAAAAGCTTTCGAAGCTTTATAAAACTGTTGATAAAGCTACAAAGAAAAATGTTCTACACCCAAACAAAGCGGCAAGAATCAAATCCAGGATACAGAAAAAAGTCAACAGTAACATTAAATAAATAGTTACAAAATGAGTAACAATCCTATTGTAAAAACAGACAATACTGGACTACCATTAGTCACACCAGATTCTAGTGCTATTCCAACTGTACCCAATATGGAAACAAATCCACCAATAGTTCCAGAAGAGCCTGAATACGTTCCTCAACCAGAAGTTTCTCTTGTTAAACCTCAACCTGAAAACAAGTTACTTAGTGACTCTTCTATTGATGCTTCAAATTTTCTGACTGGTCAAGAGGGAGTTCCAAGCCCAGATCAATCTCTAGGATTAACTTCTACCCTTCAGGCAATAGAACGAAAAGAACAGCCAATTTTAACTTATACTGATCAAGGCGTTCAAGCTTCATTAGCTCAACAACAAAGTCAACAAACAGCAACAAATCAGCCACAAGCTTCAAATAATAATAGTTTACAAACGGCTCAACCAACTCCCAAACAACAACTTTTTACAAGAATTCTTAATACCTTGATTGGATACAAAGTAACAGCTACAGCCGTAAAAGAATATAATAGTTGGGCACAACAAGACCCTAAGAATTCAAATACCTGGTTAGGAATATGGATAAGAATGATCGGCGAAAAAATAGACAAGATACTTTAGATTATTACACTGCTCTAAAAAATGAAATCTTCATTGCTAAATTTCTTAGCACAATACGTTGCCCCCGTTCC
>Ga0116186_1000590_pt1 | contig 42318 bp, 36 predicted proteins | sample AD_JPNNA4_MetaG_FD_89806 | JGI IMG/M metagenome (GOLD analysis project Ga0116186, IMG submission 89806) | Active sludge microbial communities of municipal wastewater-treating anaerobic digesters from Japan - AD_JPNNA4_MetaG | ecosystem: Engineered > Bioreactor > Anaerobic > Digestate | place...
AATGTTCCGAGGATACAGTCATCGGAATATATAGAAAGTGGGAATTACCTAAGGCTTAAAAACTTAAGTTTGCAGTATGCTTTGCCAAGAAATATATTGAAGTGGGGAGATCTTACGGCCATGATAAGTGCACAAAATCTGTTAACTTTCACAAAATATAAATGGATAGACCCTGAAACATATTCAAATCTGGGTTCTGGTGATCAGCGCGGAGGTGACGGCGGTTCATATCCGGGTGCTAAAACATGGACCTTTGGAGTTACTCTGAACTTTTAATTCTAAGCAAATACTATGAACTCTGTATTATCTTAAAAATCAAAATTATTTATATATGAAAAAGATATTGTTTTTACTTATACTTATTTTCATAGGAACTTCATGCAGTGACTTCTATGAAGAAGATCTTTCGAGACTCATTACATCAGACAGTGGTGCGCTTTCTGATGTGACCGGTCTTACTGCAGCATTGGCAGGAGCCTATAAACCGATGGCTCAGGTATGGGCCCAGGGTCTGGGAAATGCTTCCACTGCTGCGATCCTTATGGGAAGTGACGACCTTACAACTCATAAAGCAAGTAATAAGGCTGACTTCAGGGAATTCGACCAGTTTGTTGTCAACAATACAAATCAGCGACTTCCGTTTGTCTGGAAAGGAGCATATAAATCAATTCAGCAGTGCAATAATATAATAGCCGCAATTCCTAATGCAACCGGAGTACAGGCCACACTAAACCAGATTGAAGGAGAGGCCCTCTTTCTGAGAGCTTATAATTACTTCTGGATTGTCAGGCTGTGGGGCAAAGCTCCTTTGGTATTAAATTCACACATTTTTGATGAGGCATTACTCAGCATTAGTTCCTCTTCAATAACAGATATTTATGCACAGATAATTACAGACCTGCAAAAAGCAGAAACACTTGTTGCAAATAAAAAACCAGCGCCCGGAAGGATATGCCTGGGGACTGTCAAAGCTGTTCTGGCTGAAGTATATCTTCAGATGACCGGTTATCCGGTTAATGATGCTACAAAATATGCTCTGGCAGCTGCTAAAGCAAAGGAAGTTATAGATAATCAGGCTACTTATGGACTTGGTCTTATGGACGATTTCGCATCACTATGGGTTAGTGCTACAGTTAATAATGATGGAAACAAGGAAGAAGTTTTTGCACTTAATTTCCAGGGGCAGATGTCCGGAGGAAGCGCCAATGCCTGGGCCGGAATTGCAGCAATTCCTGGAGACCGCGGAGGATGGGATGATTATATGTGTGAATTAAGATTCTTCTATGACTTTCCGGCAGGTTACAGAAAAGATGTCACTTTCGAGGTTGGCTACGATAAAAATGGTGTATGGATCCCGTTTACTCAATATCAGACCAAACGTCCATACTATAAAAAATTACAGGGGAATAAATTAACATTTGTGAATGCAATATCTATGCCTCTTGAAAGAATGGCTGAAACTTATCTGAATTTTGCTGAAGCTAAGATCATGGCAACCGGAAATCCTTCTGATCCTGACGCACTTGAGGCTTTCAACAAAATCAAACGCCGCGGGGCCGGTCTTCCGCTGAATACTCCGAATCCCGCTGTTGATGCAACATCGCTGACACAGAAAGAGATCATCACGGAAAAAGGATGGGAATTTGCAGGAGAATTTTGCCGCTGGTTCGATCTTGTACGTCTTCAGCTTGTACAGGAGACTGTTGACAAGAAAGATCCTGATGAGCTTCAGCCCAAAGGCCCGATTAAATACTTCCTGCCTCTTCCAAACGTAGAAACCGATGTTAATCCAAACCTGCTGGATTAATCTCACAGTTAATTTCAGGTAAATGTTAATATAAGCAGGTAATTTTAGGTGGTGGGTTAAGGGGAGAAGCGATCCTAAACTTCTCCCCTTTAATTTGTTAAAACAAATAGTAACATGATTTCAGAAATTAGTAAATCAGGATGATACATGAAAATTCATTTTTAGTATTATTTTAATTAAAGTAAATTCCATAGATTTGACTAAAAAGCAGTATCTTTTCAGGTAATTAATCCCCCTGAATCTAAAGGCTGGTTATTATAACTTTAAATTGTTGACTATGAGAAATATAAATAAAAGTGTGATTTATACACTAATATTTTTCTTTATTGCTTCATCCGTGATGAGCGGTCAGCCGGGCATGCAGAATTTCATTTCACCTGAAGTGAAGAAAGACAGGACTGTTACTTTCCGTTTCCGTGCGCCAAATGCCAAAGATGTAAAGTTAAGTACGCAGTTTATAAACGGACAACAAGCTATGACAAAGGATGCGAACGGAATATGGAGCATTACCCTGGGCCCCGTTGAACCGGATATTTATCCTTATTGCTTTGTTGTGGACGGCATACAGGTAGCTGATCCGAAAAACACCTGGATCTTTCCCAACGAGGGCTTCCAGAACAGTGTTATTGAAATTCCCGATGCAACGCCAAAGGCATATAGCATCCAGAATATCCCTCATGGAACAGTGTCGTACAGGTATTATTATTCAAATGAGCTCGGGACAAGGCCCTTGGTAATCTATACTCCTCCGGGATATGAAGAGTCTGTAAACGAGAAATACCCCGTGTTCTTCCTGCTGCATGGCTCATCAGACACTGAAGAGACATGGACCAAGGTTGGCAGGGCTAACATTATACTTGACAATCTGATTGCTCAGGGCAAAGCCAAACCGATGATAATCGTCATGCCTTATGGAAGGGCATTCCCTGTGATAACTAAAGAATCCGGCTCTTTAAGAACCTGGGAAAATCTCCAGGAGTTCCAGAAAGATTTTAAAAATTATATAGTCCCTTTTGTGGAAAAGAACTACAGGGTTAAACCGGGACCGGAAAATAAAGCAATTGCAGGTTTCTCAGGCGGCGGAGGCACTTCATTATATATCGGACTCGGCAATCCTGATCTTTTCGCATATGTATGCGGTTATGCGCCGGGGATGGTGCAGGCAGAATTTGAAAGGAACAATGCTGTTCCTTTTGCCGATCCGGCACTGACAAACAAGCGCTTAAAGCTTCTCTATTTTGCTTGCGGAAAAGAAGACCCTACCTATGGAACTTTACAGCAATATATTAAAGTCCTTGATGAGAAAAAAATCAAATATCAGACATTCTTTACCACCGGGGGGCATACATGGATGAATTGTAAGAAGTTCCTCAATGAAACAGCTCCTCTTCTGTTTAAAGATTAAAAAAGTCAAATATACAAAGTATCAAAACTAAAATTAACAGGAGGTTTTAAAATGAGAAAAACACTAAGAATTATTTTACTGACAGTTACGATAGTTGCTGGTATCTGTCTGGTTCAGGCCTGCAAAGGGCCAAAAAAAGATGCGGCTCCATTTACTTTTGAAGCGCATCCTTCACCCTACAATCTCTCAGGGGCACAGTTCCCGCGTATCGAAGCAGATTCCAGGGTAACCTTTCGCTTTAACGCGCCCAACGCGAAGAAAGTTCAGGTTTCTATCTATAACGTTCCTTATGATATGGTAAAAGACAGCAGCGGTGTATGGACCTATACCAGTGAACCGCAGGACGCAGGTTATCATAACTACTGGATGATAGTTGACAGCGCTATTATGCTGGATCCGGCTACCGACGCATTCATAGGTTATAGTCATATGTGCAATGGTTTTGAGATCCCTGATCCTGACGGAGGTTTTTATGAACTTAAAGATGTACCTCACGGCAATGTGTTGATCAAAAATTATTTTTCAAACATTACAAATGGCTGGCGGCATGTTTATATTTACACACCTCCGGATTATGAAACGAACACAACAGCAAAATATCCGGTACTTTATCTTCAGCATGGAGGAGGAGAAGATCAGAGGGTATGGATTGAAATGGGTCGGACAAACCTGATACTTGACAATCTGATAGCAGAAGGAAGAGTTAAACCTTTTATTGTTGTTATGGAAACCAGTGCAGCTTACAAACCTGGAGAAGCTCCCCCTGCAATGCGTCAGGGAGCACCGGGAGTTGCCAGAACAAGAACCCCGGGGGCACAACCCGTTCCTGCAGCAGCACCACCGGCAGCACAACCGGGACAAGCTGCACCGCCGCGTCTTCGTTTTTCATTTAACACTTATGAAGAGGTTATGATCAACGAACTGATACCATGGGTAGACAGTAATTTCCGTACGCTTTCCGATCAGCAGTACCGGGCTATGGCCGGGTTATCAATGGGTAGCGGAGTGACAAGGCAGATCACCCTTGCTCATCCGGATAAATTCTCATATATAGGTATTTTCAGCGGCGGGAGCATTGCGCCTGCTGACATCCCCGAAAACTCGAATTTCAAATTGGTTTTCATGAGTTTCGGAAGCCGTGAAAACGGAGCCGATGGTCTGAAAGCTGCTGCTGATGAATTAAACAAAGCCGGTATTAAAAGTGTATCGTATGTATCTCCACTTACCGCTCATGAGTGGCAGTCATGGAGACGCAGCCTCCGCGAGTTCTCACTTCTTCTTTTCAGGGATTGAAATATCCAGAACAAACTAATAATCTGATATAATTATTTAATCAACAAATACTAATTAAAATGAAAAAAACACTTTCGCTGATTTTATTGATATTAATATCAGCCAGCAGTATCAGCCTGGCCCAGACAGGCCAGCCTTTGGTAAGCTCAAAGCTTGCCGGCACACAGCATATTAATCCTTACAATGTCTATGGAGTTCCTTTTCCGCGCATAGAAGCAGATAACCGGGTTACATTCAGGTTTACAGCTCCTTATGCTGAGAAAGTGCAGGTTTCAATAAATAATGTTGCGAATGATATGGTCAAAGGTTCCGACGGTGTATGGACCTACACAAGTGAACCCCAGGATCTGGGTTACCACAACTACTGGATGATAGTCGATGGGGCTGTCGTTCTGGATCCGGCTACTGACGGATTCATTGGTTACAGCCATATGTGCAATGGTTTTGAGATCCCTGATCCGAATGGTGGTTTTTACGATCTGAAAGATGTACCCCACGGGAATGTGCAAATCGAGAATTATTATTCAACTGTTACTGAATCCTGGCGTCATATTTATGTTTACACACCTCCGGATTACGAAAAGAATACCTCAGCACGTTATCCTGTGCTGTATCTGCAGCATGGTGGTGGCGAGGATCAGAGGGTGTGGATCGAAATGGGAAGGACAAATCTGATACTTGACAACCTGATTGCCGAAGGGAAAGCTAAACCATTTATTGTAGTAATGGAGACCAGCGCTGCTAGAAAACCGGGTGAACCCATACCGCAAATGCGTGCACCGGGAGCCCCGGCTCCGGGTCAGGGTGCCCCGGGCGGACAGCCTGGTCAGGGCGCACCTGGTGCACAACCAGGGCCGGGAGCTCCGGGTCAGGGTGCCCCGGGCGGACAGGCAGCACGTCCACGAATGGGTTTTTCTTTCGACACATATGCCGAGTTAATGATCAAGGACATGATCCCCTATATTGATAAAAACTTCCGTACTCTTTCCGATCAGGCAAATCGTGCAATGTCAGGTCTGTCAATGGGAGCTATGTGTACCAAGGCAGTAACTCTGGCTCACCTTGATACATTTGGATATATAGGTCTCTTCAGCGGTGGCACTATTGCCCCTGCAGAAATAACAGATAAATCTAAGGTTAAACTGGTGTTTATGAGCTATGGAAGCAGGGAAAGAGGTTCTGAAAGTGTCAAGAACGCAGCTGATGCCCTTAACCAGGCAGGCATAAAAGGTGTTTCCTATGTTTCACCACTCACAGCTCATGAGTTCCAGTCGTGGAGAAGAAGCCTTAAAGAATATGCACAGCTTTTATTCAAATAATTAATAATAAACATTATGAAAAGATCATTATTCAGTTCAGTATTACTATTCGCTTTATCAGGTTTTCTCTGCTTGGCACAGACAACTCAACCGCCAATTATTGAAGACTTCAAACCCTCGACAAAGAATCAACCTGGGCAGGAGTATCCCCAGGTCAATTCCCAGGGGTATGCACGGTTCAAGATTGTAGCTCCTCAGGCTCAGAGTGTCGTTGTGAGTCTGGGATTAGGGGGGACCAGGGGAGGGACTCCTCTTGCCAAAACTGAGGATGGTTCATGGATGGGCACTACAGCCGGGCCCCTTGAAGAAGGATTTCATTATTACCACCTGACAATAGACGGGGGAGTATTTAATGATCCAGGTACAAATAATTATTATGGTTCGACCCGTTGGGAAAGCGGTATTGAAATACCTGCACATGATCAGGATATTTATGCACTGAAAAACGTTCCCCACGGTAAAGTGGAACAGATCCTTTTCTGGTCGCCAAGTACAAACACTGTACGCAGGGCATTTGTTTATACTCCACCCAGTTACACAAAGGATGTAAATGTCAGGTACCCGGTACTCTATCTGCAGCACGGCTGGGGAGAAGATGAAACTGCATGGAGTAATCAGGGACATGCAAATCTTATAATGGATAACCTTATTGCAGCAGGCAAGATAAAACCATTCATCATTGTAATGACCTATGGAATGACAAATGAAGGTTTCAGACCTGGTGCAAGTCCTGCCGGTGCTCCTGGTGCTGCTCCTGGTGCCCGCCCTGCCGGTGCTCCGGGTGCTCCCGCTGCGGGTGCTCCTGCTGCCGGTGCTCCTGGTGCTGCTCCTGGTGCCCGCCCTGCCGGTGCTCCGGGTGCTCCCGCTGCGGGTGCTCCTGCTGCCGGTGCTCCTGGTGCTGCCCCTGGTGCCCGCCCTGCCGGCGGAATGGCTGGGATGATGAACAACGGCTTCGAGAAAGTTCTCGTTGATGAACTGATCCCTTATGTAGACGCCAATTTCCGGACAATTGCCAATCAGGCTAACCGCGCAATGGCTGGTCTTTCAATGGGAGGAATGGAAACGCACCAAATTACTCTGGCTCGTCCTGAAGTATTTTCACATTTTGGACTTTTAAGCGGAGGAACCTACAACCCCGATGAGATAAAAAACAAATCGAGTGTAAAACTCATTTTTATGAGCGCCGGTAGTTTTGAAAATCCTGACGGGGTTAGAAATGCAGCTACTAATCTTAAAGCAGCAGGTTTTAATGCTGTTTCTTATGTTTCGGAGGGTACAAGGCATGAGTTCCAGACATGGCGCCGCAGCCTTTATGAAATGGCCCAGCTTCTTTTTAAATAATATTAAATAATACACATAAATCAGGGTTTACTCTCAGGGGAGAAGGACAATCATTGCTTTCTGCCCCTGAGGGAAATTCTGATTAAATTGTTTATACCTTCAGCTAATGAAATACAGGCAATTGATTTTGCTGTCAGTATTAATGACAACAATAGGAGCCTGTCTGGCTCAGTCAACAGTTATTGATGATTTCAAACCGGCCTCATCCAATCAACCGAATAAGCAATATCCTCAGGTTAATTCTGAGCGTCGGGTTAAAGCCGGCATTACAGCTCCCCAGGCACAGAAAGTTCAACTTGATATTGGAGGAAAGAGGTACGACCTTACAAAGGATGAGAAAGGCTTATGGACAGGCATTTCTGATCCTCAGGATGAGGGATTTCACTATTATCAGCTCAATATTGACGGTGCACAGGTGCCTGATCCGGGAAGCCTTTTCTTCTACGGAGCCAGCCGCTGGGGAAGCGGGATAGAGATCCCGGCAAAAGACCAGGATTTCTACGCTCTTAAAAATGTTCCCCATGGCCAGGTCCGGGAACACCTCTATTTCTCAAAATTAACTGAAGCATGGCGGAGATGTTTTGTATATACTCCGCCCGATTACGATAAGAAACCTGGTGTACGCTATCCGGTTCTTTATCTCCAGCACGGCAGCGGAGAGGATGAGACAGGATGGGCCGTTCAGGGTAAAGCTAACCTGATACTTGATAATCTGATTGCTGAGAAAAAAGCTGTTCCAATGATTATTGTAATTGATAAAGGTTATGCAACAATACCTTCACAAGCGGCGGAACAAAAAGCAGGACCTCCTGCCCGTGGTGCCGGAGGTATCTCGGCATTTGAGCAGGTCCTGATCAAAGAGATCATTCCGATGATAGATGCTGAATACCGGACACTTTCTGATCGTGAACACAGGGGTATGGCAGGCCTTTCAATGGGAGCTAATCAGACGATCCAGATTACAATGAATAATCTGGATATATTCTCTTACATAGGCGCATTCAGCGGAACTTCGAATTACCCAAGCACCGACCCCATTGATCCGGCAACATTCTCTAACGGAAAATTTAAAGACGGAGCGGCACTCAACAGGCAGATAAAACTTTTCTGGCTAGGACTGGGGACAAAAGAACCATCTCCTTTTCCCGGTTCTGTCGGGGCATTTCGTAATATGCTGGATAAGGCTGGTGTTAAATATGTATATTATGAATCGCCTGGTACTGCGCATGAATGGTTAACCTGGAGGCGGGACCTTTTTCAATTCGCACAATTGTTATTTAAATAGCTTATATACATTATTATTATGAATAAAACTTCTGTATTTCTCATCGCAGCATTTTTTACAGTAAATGGATCTTTATTTAGTCAGACTGATGAGTTATTTCAAAACTCAAAGCCTGCATCAACAAATATTGTCGGGGCTGAGTACCCTCGTATTGATGCACAACGCAGGGCCATTTTTCGTGTTAGAGCACCGGAAGCTCAAAGCGTTGTGGTTGGACTGGGCAACACTGCACTGACCTTAGGTGATGATGGTTTCTGGACAGGAGTGACTGCACCTCTGGACCCGGGATTCCATTATTATAACCTGAGAATTAATGGTGTGGAGGTTAATGATCCTTCAAGTGAGACCTTTTTTGGATCAGGGCGTGTAATGAGCGGTATTGAAGTTCCTGAAGAAGGAGTAGATTTTTACCTCGTAAAAAAAGTACCCCACGGGCAGATTGTCTCATTCTGGTATTTTGCTGAATCGACAGGTGAGACCAGGCAGGCATATGTCTACCTTCCTCCTGATTATATGAAGAACAATGACAAGAGATATCCGGTCCTTTATCTCCAGCATGGAATGGGAGAAGACAGGCGTGCCTGGGCAAATCAGGGGCGCACAAATTTCATACTTGACAATCTTATTGCTGAAGGTAAAGCTAAACCAATGATTGTTGTTATGGAAGACGGAGGTATTGCAGCGGGCATGGGTGGCGCACGCCGTCCGGCAGGAGCAGGCGCCCAGGGTGCCGGGCCCGGACAAGGACAGGGACAGGGTCAGCAGGCACAAGGTGCAAGACCACAACAAGGACAGGGACAGCCTCCACAGGGTGCAGGACCGGGTCAGGGACAACGCCCTGGCGGTCCGGGACAGGGACCCAGCGGCATGCCTTCCTTCTGGGATGGATTCGGGTCAGTTATTATAAAAGATCTTATTCCGGCAATTGATGCGAACTTCAGAACTCTGGCAAATCGTGAAAACAGAGCAATGGCAGGACTTTCCCTTGGAGGAACCCAGACCTATCAGATCACACAGGCCAATCTTGACAAATTCGCAAATATAGGTATTTTCAGCGCCCCCTTTGGTTTTCCGGGTGTAGAGACAGGCTACAACGGATTGCTCCTAAAACCGGAAGAATTTGCTAAACAGGTTAAAGTTTTCTATATAAGCATGGGTTCGAAAGAGGGTGCAGGTACAGGACGAAGCATTCATGAACAGCTGGAGAAGGCCGGGATTAAACATGTTTACTTTGAAGCGCCGGGCACAGCACATGAATTTCAGACCTGGCGCAAGAGCCTGCATGGATTCACGCAGCTTCTTTTTAAATAATTTTAAACGCCAGTATTACAAAGAACGGAAAGCAGGTTCGGTCTGCAGGGATGGGGTACAAAATTTTTATCAGACTTTCTGACTAAGCAGAAATGATACTTAAATATTAAACTATGTATATTGTCAGTTCTTATCCGCTAGCCGTGATCCTCTGCGTTATTACTATGATATGCTGGGGTTCATGGGCAAATACAATGAACCTGAAACCAAAAACATGGCCGAATCCGCTTTTCTATTGGGATTACTGCCTTGGTATTGTGATTTTTACACTTATTCTCGGATTGACACTCGGGAGTATCGGATCTGAAGGAAGAAGTCTGTTCAAGGACCTTGGCCAGGCCGATATCAAATCTCTTGGTTCCGCATTCCTCGGAGGGGTAGTATTTAATCTTTCAAATCTTCTGTGGGTAGCTGCAGCAGCAGTAGCCGGTATGTCAGTGGCTTTTCCCATTGCAGTGGGCCTGGCATTGGTCATAGGAGTAATTTATAATTATATTTCCGAATCCACAGGTGATCCGGTGTTGCTTTTTGCAGGAGTGGGGCTTGTTGTTGTTGCAATTGTAGTCAATGCAATAGCTTATCAGACTATCCCGTCCAAAGTCAAGGGCGATACACGTAAAGGAGTTATCCTTTCAGTACTTGCAGGTATTATCATGGGATTTTTCTACGGATTTGTTGCTGATAGCATTTCCCTTAACTTCTCCAATCCGGAAGCCGGAAAATTAACTCCATACTCTGCAGTCCTTGTATTCTCGATTGGTTGTTATCTGTCAGGCTTTATCTGGAACACCTATTTTATGTACAGACCTGTAGAAGGAAGGGCCTCAACTTACGGAGAATATTACAAAGAAACTTCTCCTAAGGTACATATAAGCGGCATTATCGGAGGGATGATCTGGGCCATGGGACTCTCGTTCAGTATTATAGCAGCTGAGCAGGCCGGACCTGCAATATCTTACGGGCTTGGACAAGGCTCAACAATGGTCGGAGCTGCATGGGGAGTATTTGTCTGGAAAGAATTCAGGGAAGCTCCAAAAAAGACAAACTGGTTACTTACTATAATGTTCATATGCTTCATTGCAGGACTTGCTTTGATCACTATGGCAAGGAATACATAATTGAAACATGGTAACGAATTATTAACCTCAATCTGAACTAATGAGATACAATATTTTAATATCCATCCTGCTTCTGCTCGGAGCGGGGCTGATAAATGCACAGAATACCGAAGAAGGTATTCCGGCACCGACAAATATTGGGAATGCCCGATATCCGCGTATAATGCCTGATGGCAGCGTCGTCTTCCAGGTAAATGCACCGCAGGCAAAGAATGTACAGGTAGACCTTGGCAAGCTTTATGATATGCAAAAAGATGAAAAGGGAATCTGGAAGGTCACGACCGATCCGCAGGTTCCCGGGTTTCATTATTACTCCCTTGTGATTGACGGGTTCAGGTTTTCGGACCCTGCAAGTGAATCCTTTTATGGAACAGGCAGGATGTCGAGTGCCATTGATATTCCGGAACCTGGTGCTGATTTTTACACAGTTAAGGATGTACCTCACGGGGATATAAGACACAAACTATACTTTTCGAAAGTTACCGGCACATGGAGAAGTTTGAATATTTACACACCACCCGGTTATGACAATTCAGGGAAAGAACAATACCCTGTCCTTTATATTCAGCATGGCGGGGGCGAAGATGAACGAGGCTGGGCAATCCAGGGAAAAACAGATATTATTCTCGATAATCTTATCGCCGAAGGAAAAGCAAAACCAATGATAGTCGTAATTCCCAATGGTAATGTATCCCGCCCCGGCACGCAGGCCGGAGGCTATAATGATGAAGCCATGGCTGTCTTTAAGGATGAACTTATAGATAATATAATCCCCTTCATCGAGAAGAATTACAGGGTAAAATCCGGAGCGCAGAACAGAGCTATATCCGGTTTATCAATGGGTGGCGGTCAGGCTTTTTATACAGGCTTGCGTAATACTGATGTTTTTGCCAATGTAGGGGTATTCAGTACAGGACTCTTTGGCGGCATCGGACAACCAGGTGGAGGAGCCATGGCATTTGATGCCGAAGCCACAATACCAGGACTACTGTCAAATCCTGCCTCGTTCAATAAAAAACTTAAGGTTTTTTATATATCAGTAGGAGAACAGGATCCACGGATAGAGCCAACAAAGAAGCTAATTCAGACATTCAGGGACAAAGGATTAAATGTTACGTTTGCATCCTTTCCCGGAGCACATGAATGGCAGGTCTGGAGAAAATCACTCCATGATTTCGCCCAGAGGATATTTAAATAGGATTTTTTGATCAATTAAAAAACTTCCATTAAATATTGCCACACCAGCAATATTTAATGGAAGTAATTAAAAATCAGGATTGTTTTTTATCCCCACCATTTTTCTCCTTTAACCAGATTCCTGGTGGCTACTTCTTTATTCAGATCCAGTCCAAGGCCGGGTTTGTCTGATAGCTGTATATATCCATCCTGTATGATTTCCCTGTCATATTCAATGAGGGTTTCCCATCCTGCGTGACCATCACGGGAGGTTGATTTGTAATCATAGCTTTCGTGTCCGATAAAATCATAAATTGTTGATGCACAATTCGCTGAGGCGATTGTTGCTACGGGTCCCATTACATTATGTGTGGCTACAGGCATGTAATATGCATTTGCCAGATCGGCAATTTTCTTGGCCTCAAGCAGACCTCCGGCCATTGATATATCAATTTCAACCATATGAACAGCCTGGTTAACGATAAAAGGCAGGAAATCGTGCAATGTATAAAGATTCTCACCACAGAGTATAGGTATTGGTGAAGCAGCTGTAAGTTTCGCCCATGTATCAACATATTCAATTGGCATAGGATCCTCGATCCACCATGGTCTGATGGGTTCAAGTGCTCTGGCAAAACTGATAGCATCCCAGAATCCGAATTCCCAGTGGCAATGTACGATGATCTCAAATTCGTCACCAGCAGCTTCTCTTAAGTTGGTAAATCCGCGAATATTGTTTTTCAGTTCGCTGTAGGAAAGCCGTCGGTTCAATGCTTCACCTCCGGGGCGCCGGGATATCCTGAACGGTTTTGCTGCTGTCCATTTCTGGACCGACTGGTTGACATAATCCATCCATTCCTTGCAGACAGCGGGATCGAGCATATTCCTGGGCTGGCTGGTCAGGTAAGCCCTTACCTTGTCGGTGTAACATCCTCCTCCCAGGATCTTACGCAGCGGCATGCCAAGAAGCTTGCCTACCAGGTCCCACAAGGCTACCTCACAACCGGTAACAGCATGGATGCCAATGCCTCCGTTGCCGCCCAGGTAAGATACCCGGAACTTCATCTGTTCAGTCAGCCGGGCAATGTCGAAAGGATCCTGCTTGACAAGGATCTGTTTGAATGCATTCTCGACTACATCCTTAGCACCCAGGCCTGTGACATCATGGTGACATTCACCGATTCCATATACGCCGGCATCCGTATCTATCCTGACAAGAGGTAACACATGTCCTCTACCATCCATCTGGACCCTCATACATTTCACATCAGTGATCCTTACCTTGCCTGCCTCTGACTCTGCCAGATGGCTTAAATTCGGGACTACTGTAGCGGCCGGAACCGTAGCTGCCATTGTTTTCAGAAAATTGCTTCTGTTCATTTTAACCTCCGTTTTTTTCATTTTCAGATTCACTAAAAGTAAGTCAACAGACTGTGATATTAAAGAAAAACTGAAAGAAAAATTAGCAAACCGGGAATAGAATTATTGAATTAATCATATTTTTATAGACCAGATTTCTGATTGATATTTCTTTAAACACTACCCTATGAAAAGAGCTTATAAAAAATCAGCGGTTTTATTATTTCTTCTTTGTTATCTTTTGGCTTCCTGTTCTGAAAAACAGGTTAACAAATCGCTTCCCAGAAGCACTCCTGAAGCCGAAGGAGTTTCATCAAAGGCGATAATTACGTTTCTTGATTCGGCAGCAGCAAATACCAGGACAGAGTTCCATAGTTTTATGCTTCTCAGGCATGGGAAAGTTATTGCTGAAGGATGGTGGGATCCTTACCGTCCTGATCTTAAACACACTATGTACTCGGCCAGCAAGAGCTTTACCTCAACTGCAGTAGGATTTGCAGTAAAGGAAAAGAAACTCAGTATCGAGGATAAGATCATATCTTTTTTCCCCGATAAGCTGCCTGATTCTATTAGTCCAAACCTTGAGCAGCTCAGGGTAAAACACCTGCTGATGATGTCTGCCGGTCAGAGGCGTGAACCGCCAACGACTACGCAGGACTGGGTTAAATCATACCTGGAGACACCCGTTGAAATTGAACCAGGGACCAGATACAGGTATAGTTCTTTGGCAACGTTTATGCTCTCGGCGATAGTTCAGAAAGTAAGCGGACAAAAGGTGATCGATTATCTCACACCAAGGTTATTTGAACCATTGGGGATTGAAGGGATAGATTGGGAGACAGCGCCCGGAGGCATTAATACCGGAGGTTGGGGACTGAGGGTGAAAACCGAGGATATGGCAAAACTAGGGCAGCTCTATCTCAATAAGGGAAAATGGAACGGCAAGCAACTGCTTCCTGAAAAATGGGTTGAAGAGGCTACCTCTTTAAAAATACAGCAAAGGCCCGAAATAACACAATCGAAGAGAGATTCCTCACTCGATGATGTGCAGGGTTATTGTTACCAGTTCTGGCGCGCACGACATAACTCGTACCAGGCCAATGGCGCTTTCGGACAGTTTATTCTTATTATTCCTGAGAAAGATGCGGTGGTGGTATTCACTGCAAATTCAAATGATATGTGGGGAGAACTTGATATGGTATGGAAATATCTCTATCCGGCGATGGAAGGTGATCCGCTGCCAGCTGACGAAGGTTCAGTCTCATTACTGAAGCAGAGACTGGCTTCTCTTGCTCTGCCCGTACCACCCAAAAGATCCAATGAGGAAATTACATCAAAAATATCGGGGAAAACATTCAAATTGTCAGAAAATAACAGAAACATTCAAAGCCTTACTTTTCAATTCAGGGATGATGTATGCCATCTTAATATGAAGACTGATACAGCTTCTTTTGATCTTGCGTTTGGGTCAGGTAAATGGGCGTTTGGTGAAACACTCAGGCACGGGCCATCTATTTTCTCGACAGCTGTAAACAGTCTGAATGGACTGCCTCCCTTCAAAATAGCAGGTGCCTATACCTGGAAAGAAGATCAGTCACTGGAAATGACTCTCAGATATATAGAAAGTGTTCACAATGAAATAATGAATTTCCGTTTTGAGGATAACAAGGTATTTATCGATTTTCCGGGAACTGCGGGTCCGGGATTCAGAAAGGTACCGCCTATAGAGGGCAGCATTCAGGAATAACCAGCTTAAATAAAATTGCACATTAAGGCAGGGGCAGATTTTTAATGCCCCTGTTTTTGTTTTCCTTAAGAGATCATTATATAACGTATGTTTACGACATATAAGTTATAATGAGAGATAATAGATAATAATTTTAGAATGAAATTATTTTGAAATTATCCGAATTTGTTGTAAATTGTATTAAAATCGACCTTGTGCCCTAAATCTTATCAGGTAGTATTACCGGCATTAAAAAGGCAACTGATTAATGCCGTATTTATAATCATAATCTCTTTTTTCTCAAATTCACTTGGAGCTCAGGATACTTTATCTCTGATTGACCAATCAAGTGATAAAATACGGAGCGATAATGATTCTGTTTTTAGTTTTGAGAGCAACGGAGAAAGGATATTCTACAGAAAATGGGGATCTCCTGTAATAGCAAATAACAGGAAGATCCTGTTGATATTGCACGGTATAGGATTTCACAGTTATCCATACGGGAAGATCACTAAGTATATTGAGAATGACAGTGTCCTTGTTTACGCAATTGATATGCCAGGGCATGGTCTTTCCGGAAATCCCAGGGTGTTATCGAATCAAATAAAAACATCTTAGCATCAATAGACAGTCTGATCTTATTAATTGATGAAGAAAATAAGTACGCTGAAATTTATCTGATGGGAGTAAGCATGGGCAGTGTTTACGCTCTTGCCTCAGCCATGAATGATTCTACTGCTTCACATCTTGCCGGATTAATTCTTATCGGCAGTCCGCTGAGGGTTCATAGATCTCAGATAGTTCATTTTGATAATATCTCATGCATCTTCCCTTTAATATTCAACAGGAAAAGGCCATTTCTTTATCTTGATGGAAGAAGACTTGAATCTTCCGTCAATGATCAGGAATATATTGATGCAAGAAGAAACGACAGCTTGTCTATCCATTATATAAGTATGGATTACCTTCTGAAGGTTCGGAAAATTCAAAGAGAATGCAAGAGAAAGTCCGCGCTTTCGAGTATATCTCTGCCAGTCCTTATCATCCATGGAGGAAATGATAAAATCAGTTCAATACGAGGGGCTTATTTTTTAAACCGGAACCTGGTAAATTCAAGGAGGGAATTGCTTATTTATCCCAACAGCAGGCATTCAGTATTCTGGGATAGTGATTCAGTAAAAGTAGTCAGGGATCTGGTCAACTGGATTTCATCAAAATGATAGGCAGTCAACAAGAATATTGCATAATAAAACATTGATATATAAACGAATTTAAGCATTGTAATAATAATTACTTAAACTTTTTACAGGTAGTTATAAATACCGGGAACAACCATGAACATAAGTCATTTCAGTTTGTTTTAATGAGTATCCGGTTCTTTTTAAAAACAGTTTCTACCAGATTTTTTAGAAGATGTCAATTTTCAGAAATATTTTCAAGCCGGGAGGGAAAACCGATAAGGTAAACCGGAATACTGAGAGCAGGAACTTCCGGATTCCTCTAATAGGGGAAGAGGCACCACCGTTTTATGCTGAATCGACAGCCGGACCTGTAAATTTCCCCTCGGATTTTGGGAAGAGCTGGAAAGTAATATTCAGTCACCCGATGGATTTTACTCCTGTGTGTTCCACTGAATTGATTGAACTTGCAAACCTTCAGAACGAATTTGATGATCTGGGAGTTAAATTACTTGTCGTTTCAACAGATCCTCTTGATACTCATAATCAATGGAAAACTACACTGGAAAATATTGAATACAGGGGATACTCTCAGCAGAACATCAACTTTCCGATAATGGATGATTCCGGGCTTAACATTGCAAAGTTATATGGGATGATACATCGGGGAACAGATAATATAAGGGACGTGAGAGGGGTATTTATAATTGATCCGGATAATAAGATCAGGGCAGAATTCTTTTACCCTCAGGAAGTCGGAAGGAATATGGAAGAACTTATAAGGACGGTCAAAGCCCTTCAGGTGACTCATACCGATAACGTGATGACCCCTGCCAACTGGAAAACAGGACATGATGTGCTTGTCCCTTTTCCTCTGAAAGCAAATATGGCACTTATGAATAAGGAATCAGGAGAATACTACCAGCTTTCCTGGTTTATGATATTTAAGAAATGGATTTCCTAAGCCTTGCAGGGGATATTGTTTATTAATCCTCCCGACTTAATTTTTCATTCCCCTTCATCTCTGGATTCAATTTTGTCATTATCTTTATTGTAAACAGCAGCACACAAAAAATACTGTTTTAGTAAAGATTAAAAATCAAAAAAACAGGAGGAGGGTATATGAAAAAAGCTACTTTTATTGCAGCAATAATTATGATGTTTGCGATCGGATCCTGTGGCAAACAGCAGCCAGGAAAGGTTAAGACCGATGGCGGATTATTACAGGGTACTATCGAAGGCGGATTAACGGTTTTTAAAGGTATTCCTTTTGCCGCCCCGCCTGTCGGTGATCTCCGGTGGCGCGCTCCCCAGCCGGCACCTAAATGGGAGGGAGTGCTGGAAGCTAATAAATTTGCTCCCGGCCCGATACAAGGTGGTAATCCACCTGCAGGGAAGAGCGAGGATTGCTTGTATCTCAATGTGTGGACACCAGCTAAATCAAAAAAAGACCGGATTCCGGTTCTCGTATGGATTTACGGTGGAGGATTCGGTGCCGGATCAACATCTGAACCAAATTACAGCGGAGAGAAACTTGCTGAAAAAGGTGTCGTACTTGTCAGCATTGCATACCGTGTCGGTCAGCTGGGATTCCTTGCCCACCCGGAACTGAGCAAGGAAAGTCCGCAAAATGTTTCCGGGAATTACGGTCTGCTTGATATGATAGCTGGTCTGCAGTGGGTGCAGAAAAATATTGCAGCTTTTGGCGGCGACCCCGATAAAGTGACAATATTCGGTGAATCAGCTGGAGGAATTGCTGTAAGCATGCTGTGCGCATCACCGCTGGCAAAAGGATTATTCCACGGAGCCATTTCGCAAAGCGGAGGTTCATTCGGACCACCACGGCCGACAACCTTCCCGGGAGAGAATCTGAAAAGACTTGCAGATGCAGAACGCGATGGAGAGGTTTACCTTAAAAGTGCAGGTGTTACATCGATAGAAGAACTGAGAAAAATTGAAGCTGATAAACTTCCGGCCGGAAGAGGTCTTGGAATGTCCTGGCCAATTATAGACGGGTGGGTGATCCCTGATGATCAATACAAGCTCTATGAGGCAGGTAAATATAACGATACCCCTATACTCGTAGGTTATAACTCTGATGAAGGAGCCAGCTTTTCCCGGGAAAAAAGTCCTGAGGAATTTATTACCGGGGTAAAAACCCGTTACGGTAAATTTGCAGAAGATCTTATTAAAGCTTATCCTCCCGGGGAGAACTCAGTACCAAAAACAGCCCGTGACCTGGCTCGCGATGCAGCTTTCGGCTGGCATACATGGATATGGGCGCGGCTCCAGTCAAAGACCGGAAAATCAAAGGTTTTTTATTATTATTTCGATCAGCATCCCGACTATCCTGCCGATTCGCCAAGAGCAGGTTATGGCTCTCCTCATGGCCAGGATGTGGCCTACGTCTTTAAGCATCTGGATGCCTCAAACCCGCAATTGACAGAGACAGATCATGCAATATCTGAAGCTATGGCTACTTACTGGACCAACTTTGCAAAGTACGGCAATCCTAACGGAGAAGGTGTGCCTGAATGGCCGGCTTTCAGTGATGCCAACCCTGTGGTAATGCATTTCAACCAGACACCTAAACAGGGACCGGTGCCAAGCGCTGAATCTCTGGCAATCCTTGATTCTTATTTTGCATGGCGGCGGACACCTGAAGGAGAAGCGTGGGTGAGTCAGGGAAATTAGTCTTTATAAAAATATGAAGGCTCTGGCCCGGATCGCAACTATGTCTGTTGAAAATGATGTAGTTCAAGTCTGTATGTCAATAGCAAAAATGTAATTAATGAAAATCGAAGTAAACAACACTATACTTGAACTTTACAGCGGGGCTAAAGTAAAGGATGCTATCCTTAAATATTATTCTCAGCTGGGTAAAAAGATACCGGAAAAGATCCCGCCTGTTGAAGATCGCTATGGGAACAAAGTAGCAGAAGACGGAGAACTCTCAGATGGTAATTCGCTTTTCATCCGTGAAAAACGGGGGAAGAGAAAATCGATTCTGAAGCTTGGCTCAGTCATACTTGCAATAGGACTTCTTTTCGCCTGCGGCACGGGGAAGAAAGTAATAAGCGGCGGTCAGAATAACAAGCAGGCTGTTATTTTCGCTGTAAACGATATACATGCAACAATTGACAATTTCCCAAAGCTGGCTTATATAGTTGATAGCCTTGAAGCCATTTATCCGGATATGCTTTTAGTTGCCGCCGGGGATAACCAGACAGGAAATCCGGTGAATGATCAGTATCCGGAGAAGGGCTTACCGGTTGTTGAATTAATGAATGCAACAGGCTTTGATCTGAGTGCTGTGGGAAACCACGAATTCGATTCAAGCCCTGAAGGATTCAGAAAACTGAGCTATAAGGCAAACTTTGGATTTATCTGTGCAAATATGACAAAAAGCGGAACTGATAACCTGAAGGTGAATCCGTATGAGATCATTACTTTACCCAATGGATTAAAGCTGACATTTCTGGGTCTCTTACATATAAACCAGAACGGGATTCCCGATTCGCATCCTGATAATGTAAAAGAATTTTCTTTCCGCTCTCCTTTTGAAACTGCACGTGAGTATATATGGCTGAAAGATCAATGTGATATTTTTATTGCATTGACCCATATTGGCTTTGAGAACGACGTACAACTGGCTGAGGCAATGCCTCCGGGTATTGATCTGATAATCGGAGGTCATTCCCATACAAAAGTTGAAAAGGAACAGATCCATAATGGCATCATGATCACACAGGCTGAGAATAAACTGAAATACGGCACTCTGATAAAAATGACTAAAAAGATCGATGGGACCTTGCAAAGAAGCATGGAGCTTATTGACATAAGGAGCTCAAAGAATGAGAAAGCTTCCATCCGGGCCATGGTTGATAAATTAAACGATAATCCTGTTCTAAAAGAAGTGATTGCAACAGCGACCGCTGGTTTTTCATCACATGAGGAGCTGGGTTATCTGATGGCCGACGGACAACGTAATGCCGCAAGGGCTGACATTGCCCTGGTAAATCCGGGAGGGGTCAGGATCGATCGCCTGCCCCAGGGCCCGATAAGAATAATGGATATTTATCAGCTTGATCCATTCGGGAATGAACTTGTTGTAACAAAACTTACCGGGAACGAAATCAATTCTCTTATGCTTGCGGCATATTCCATAGATGACAAAACGCCCCTTTATCCTTCAGGCATAAGAACAAAACTCAGAACGGATCCCAACGGTAATCTTGCAGAAGTAGATCTCCTGACTGTAGACGGTATTCCACTACCAATGGACCAGACTTACTCTGTAGCGATGAACAGTTATATGACACAGGTTTACAAATATCAGCATAATGATCCGGGGCAGTCGCTTTTTATTACTTCAGCTGATGCGTTGATTGCGTACCTGAGAGATATTAAGAATGTAAGAAGTTATAAAGGTGAAAAAAGAATACAGATAGACAGGCAGTAAACCAGAGGGATATTCTTACAGGTAAAATGAATTATTGATTGTACTTTGTACCATTACTTCCTCTCCAATTTCAGGATGTCTCTGGGCTGCCATCATTATTATCCGTCGTACCATCTTGCTGTATGAATAATTCTTAAATTCTGCTGCCATGGCGAAGCTGGTGTCAACACTTATATCGTTATTCGGATTAATATCGAGCAGATAGAATTTATTATCACGCAACCTGAAATCGAACCGGGCATAATCGAGACACCCGAATCCTCTCCATGTAGTCAGGGCTATCTTTTCGAGTTTTCTTAGATGTCGTTCATCAAGAGGAGCAGGAATCCGGATCTGGATCTTTTCGTAATGGTCCGAACCAGGTATGCTCTTTGAATCAAAAGTACAGAGTTTTTCACGTGCTTCATGGAAAGCAGAAAAATCCATTTCAGCTGGTGGCAGAACTTCGGGTTCATCATTGTTCCATACTGAAACATGAAATTCACGGCCATCAATAAAATCTTCAACAATTGCAGATTGTTTCAGTTCGTTATTTACAAAAAGGATCCGTTCCCGTAGTTCCGATGTATTATAAACCACAGATTTTTCACTGATTGTAAGGCTGCAGTGCTCATGTGAGGGTTTAACTATTGCAGGAAATAAAGTCCAGTTCTCAGCCTCTTCCGCACTAAGCACTTCACCGTAAGGAACTCTGATCCCAAGAGAGATCAGGATTTCCTTTACTTTCATTTTATCATAACTGGTTTCTATCACTTCCGGTACATTTCCAGTATAAGTGAATCCCCGGTTTTCAATGATCTCAACAATTTTTCTTTCACCGCAAGGTATTCCTGGCATTGTTTCACAAAGATTGAAAACTATGGTATCTGCCGGATTATATCTTTCCAGTCTTCTTTCAAGAAATTGATCCTGCAGTTCTTCAAGATAAGTTTCGATACCTTCTTTTTTCAAAGACTGAAAAAGCACTCTGCCTGAATTCCGGGCCTCCCGGATTTCATGCTGTTCCCAGGCGGGATCGAGGTCATAAATTACAAGAACTTTCATAAAAAAAGTTACATGCGGAAGGTGAAGTGAAAAATATAGAAAAACTATCTTATTCAGGGTAACTTTTTATGCTAAACTATTAACAGATAATTCACAAAATATAAATTCATCGAATGGCTGTTTTTTACAATTAAAGACCTGATAAACTTAAATACCGGTGCAATGAATTATTTATTCAGTCATAAATCCAATAGTCACATTTAAATAATTTATATAATATTGGGATTTTAAAACGGGAAGTTATGACGGAACAGATAAGACAGATTGCCGCCAGAATAAAAGAGATCCGTGAAATATCGGGTATTTCAGTAGAAACACTGGCTCAGAAGCTTGGACTTGATACAGATCTTTATAATAAGTATGAAAGTGGAGAGGCTGATATCCCCGTGGGGATAGTTTTCGAGATATCTGAATTATTCAATGTAGAGCTGTCAGTATTACTGGGAGGTGATAATCCAAAGCTTCACATTTACAGTGTAGTGAGAAACGGGAAAGGATTAAAACTTGAAAGGAGGCAGCAATACAGGTATGAAAGCCTTGCGTTCAATTTCATTCATAAAAAAGCTGAAATATTTATGGTGACTATTGATCCTAAACCAGAAGATACTATGTTAGAGTTCAATTCTCATCCGGGGCAGGAATTTAATTACGTTATAAAAGGAGCAATGATGACGATAATCGACGGACATGAAATAATTATGAATGAAGGTGATTCGATTTATTATGATTCAGGTTATAATCATGCAATGAAGGCTCTGAACAACGAGCAGGTAAAATTTCTGGCAATTATTTTATAGAATATAAGTGTAGTATTATTATGGTTCTTGAAAAATACCTTAAGAAGACTGAATTCCAATCCTATGAGGAGTTCAGGTCTGAATTTGAGATTAGGGTTCCTGAGAATTTCAATTTTGCCAGGGATATTGTTGATGAAACAGCAGCCCGGACACCAGGAAAAACAGCAATGGTATGGTGTGATGATAAGGGTAATCAGGAGGTTTTTACCTTCAGCCAGATGAAATATTACAGCGACAAGGTTGCCAATTTCTTCAGATCGGCTGGCATACGTAAAGGAGACCCAGTAATGTTGATCCTGAAGAGGCACTATACATTCTGGTTCTGTAGTCTAGCCCTGAACAAAATTGGTGCAGTTACAATTCCGGCAACTCATCTTCTTTCGGCAAAAGATATAATATACAGGAATAATGCCGCAGGGATAAAAATGATAGTCTGTGTAACTGATCATCTTGTAATGCAGCATATTGAGGAATCGGAAAGTAAATCACCCTCTCTGAAATACAAAGTTCTGATTGATGCTGACAAAGAAGGCTGGATGAATCTTACAAAAGGCATGGAAGAGAGTCCGGACGTATTTAACGAACCCATTGGGGATGAAGCAACTGCCAATAATGATATAATGCTATTGTATTTTACATCGGGGACCACAGGGATGCCGAAGATGGTAACTCATGATTTTACATATCCCCTGGGACATATTGTAACTGCAAAATACTGGCAGAATGTTCAGGATAACGGACTTCATTTCACTATTGCGGATACAGGCTGGGCTAAATCAGCCTGGGGAAAGATCTACGGTCAATGGATATCGGGCAGTGCGGTAATGACATATGATTACGACAGGTTTATCCCTAAAGATATTCTTGGTATTATTGAAAAATACAGAGTCACCACTTTCTGTGCACCGCCAACAATTTACAGGTTTCTTATTAAGGAAGACCTTACAAACTACGATCTGAGCGCTCTTAAGAACTGTGTTGTTGCCGGAGAACCTCTGAATCCTGAAGTATTCAGGTACTTCTATGAGAAGACGGGACTCAGGCTTATGGAAGGATATGGTCAGACTGAATGTACTGTGGCAATAGCCACTTATCCCTGGATGGAACCAAAACCCGGGTCAATGGGCAAACCAACACCTGGTTATGATATTGATATTGTCGACGAAGCTGGTAACACTTGTGAAATCGGCAATGAAGGAGAGATTGTTATATATACAGACCGGAGAAAGCCGGTTGGTATGTTTAAAGGATATTACCGTGATGATGAACTGACAAAAAATGTCTGGTCTGATGGTGTATATAGAACAGGTGATATGGCATGGTACGACGAAGACGGTTATTTCTGGTTTGTCGGCAGAGCAGATGATATTATAAAGAGCTCGGGCTACAGAATAGGTCCCTTTGAAGTCGAAAGTGCTCTCATTGAGCATCCAGCTGTGCTTGAATGTGCCGTAACGGCAGTCCCCGACCCTGACAGGGGACAGATAGTGAAAGCAACCGTAGTTTTGTCTAAAAATTATAATCCCAGTGAAGAGCTGGCAAAAGAGTTGCAGGAGCATGTCAAAAAAGTTACAGCTCCCTATAAATATCCCAGGATAATTGAATTTGTTACTGAATTGCCAAAGACAATAAGCGGTAAAATAAGAAGAGTTCAGATCCGAGAGGAAAATAACTGAGGATATAAGACTCCTATAACCTGTCAGTCTACGGGCAAAGTATCAGTCAGGAAGATCCAGTATAATACCCACGGGACAATGATCAGATCCGTTTATTTCTTCGCGGATAAATGCATCTTTTACCTTTGGAAGGAAGGGTGTGCTTACAAGAAAATAATCGATTCTCCATCCGATGTTCTTTGGTCTTGCTCCGGCCCTGAAGCTCCACCATGAGTATCTTCCTGTCGCATCAGGATAGAAATGGCGGAAAGTATCAGTAAAACCACCTTCAGTGAGCCTGTCCATCCCGTTTATCTCTTCCTGCATATATCCGGCCGTCTTATTGTAGTTTTCCTTAGGGCGTGCCAGGTCAATGTTCTTATGGGCGACATTAAGATCTCCGCAGACGACAACGGGTTTTATCTTTTCAAGGCTCTTCAGGTAACTGAAAAAAGCTATGTCCCATTCCTGTCTGTAACCTAACCTGCCAAGTTCAGCCCCGGAATTAGGGACATACACATTTACTAGGAAGAATTGTTCAAGCTCCAGAGATAGTACCCGGCCTTCAGAGTCATGTTCTTTTATACCTATGTCCTTTGTGACATTCAGAGGCCTGATCTTTGAAATAACTGCCGTCCCCGAGTATCCGGGTCTCACTGCTGAATTTGAAAAGATATAGCTACCATTCAGTGGAGCAAGTGTTTCGGAAACCTGACTGTCCTGGGCTTTAGTTTCCTGAAGACAAATAATATCAGGATCCAAAAGTCCCAGATCATTAAAAAATGATTTTTTTGCAATGGCGCGAATGCCGTTAACATTCCAGGATATGATTTTCATTTTTTCATTCCGGTCAATGAGTAAAAATAACAGCTATGAATTTAACATCCGAAATTTACAGCAAATTTCTACACAATGTTGCTACCTCCGCATCAGTTATCATGATAGCCTTTCTGAGTCAATTCCACTGAGCAGAATGTTTTGTATTTTTCCAGATCAAAAGGATAATCCCAGCATCCGAGCGAATGAAACAATTCACCGCCGAACCCTGATTTGAACCGGTACAGTCCGTACAAAGGATGGCCAGGATCGGATGCCGGGGCCACTCCGAACATATCATATTCGGTACAACCCATCTCTTTGGCAATATTCATGGCTTCCCACTGGAGAGCATAACTTGCCATCATATTTCTGTTCTCCGATGAAGATGCTCCATAGAGATATGTGGCACGGTTTCCAGAAATTACAAGGAACATTGATGCAAGCGGTTTATGATCTGTTTCAGCAATAAGGAGTATCACATTTGCAGGGGACTGGGTTTTACAGGAGTCGACACTCAGGATAGTCCGGAAATAATTAATATCATGAAGATAGATATGATTCCTGGCAGATGTATCACGGTATAATCTATACCATGTTTCCAATTCCCTGATCCCGGCGATCCGCACAGTGACTTTTTTCCTTTTTGAAAGGCTTATATTGTACCGGGTTTTCTGTTTCATTGATTTAAGAAGGTCGTCTTTACTTTTTGTCAGATCAATAAATATGGTATTTGACGGCAGATTGTTTGAAAGAGCCTTCTTAAAGTTCCACTTAACGGTATTATAATTAAATCTTATCTCCTGAAATGAACTAGCCGGAGGCCCCAGCCATTTACCGTCAGGACAGAAAAAATCGGGTTCCTTTGCCCAGTATGATTCCCAAGCCAGATCAAACCGGACCATTATACAGTCAGAAGGCAGGAAGGATCTCATAATTTCTGAAAGCTCTTCAAGGAATATGCTCTGGCTTTGTTCTCCGGGTTTGATTTCGGGACCATAAGGGACATATGCAACAGAGGTATTTCTGTCTATCTTTTTTATTATGACAAGTACATCCCCGTTCACACTACAGTTATCCTCAGAGACCCTGCTTATTTCATCTATTTTTACCTTGAAATCGATAGCTGTTGTTTCCAGTCCGAGTTTTCTTTTCACTTCCGACCAGAAGGCTGTTTGCTGTACAATTGATGTCCTGTACACATCCTCTATATTCTTTTCAAATATTTCAGTTATCATTGCCTTTATTTGTTTTGGTTTTAACGGGCCTGATCATATTCTCAGGCAATAATATCATGTCAAGCTTTTCTCTTGATAAAAGACCTTTCCTGAGCACCAGTGAATAAACACTATCATTACTGTCAAGGGCTTCTCTAGCCAGTTCATTCAGGTCGTCATAACCGATCCAGGGAAGGAGTGCGGTTATCAGACCTATACTGTTTTTGACCAGATTCCTGCAACGATCTTCATTGGCAGTTATTCCGTCAATGCAGCGGTATTTAAGTGTATTCATTCCATTTATAAGCATCTCGACTGATTCAAAGATACTCTGGACTATAACAGGCTCAAAAACATTAAGTTCAAGTTGTCCTCCTTCCGAAGCCATTGTTACGGTTAAATCGTTTCCGATAACCTTAAAAGCTATCTGGTTTACCACTTCAGGTATTACCGGATTGACCTTCCCGGGCATAATTGAGGATCCGGGTTGCACAGGCGGCAGGTTTATTTCATTAATGCCTGTCCTGGGGCCGGAAGAAAGAAGGCGAAGGTCATTGCATATCTTTGATAGTTTTACTGCCAGTCGTTTTACTGCAGATGAATACATAACAAATGCTCCGGTATCCTGTGTAGCTTCAACAAGGTTTGAGGCCAGAATCAGATCTAGACCGGTAATTCTTTTTAAATGTTTAATGACTTTTTCTGCATACCCCGGTTCAGAATTAATGCCGGTGCCGATTGCAGTTGCCCCCATATTGACCTCCAGGAATAACCCCGCATTCTGGTTCAGTCTTTCAATCTCTTCCTCAAGAGTGATTGCATAAGCTTCAAATTCCTGGCCGAGGGTCATTGGTACGGCATCCTGCAGCTGGGTCCTTCCCATCTTAATTATGTGGGCAAATTCTTCTCCCTTTTTACTGAAGGAATCAGCTAAGGCTTTAAGGACTGTTACAATTTCTTTATTGGAATTATACAGAGCTATTTTTATTGCAGTGGGATAAGCATCATTTGTTGATTGGGACTTATTTACATGATTATTCGGGTGGCAATAAATATACTCTCCTTTTTTATGGCCGAGTATTTCCAAAGCTATATTTGCTATAACTTCGTTGGCATTCATATTAGTTGATGTTCCTGCTCCGCCCTGGATCATATCAACAACGAATTGATTATGAAATTTACGGTTTTGTAATTTATGGCAGGCAAGAACTATTGCATCCCTTATATCTTTTTCGAGCAATTCAAGCTCAAAATTAGCTTCGGCAGCTGCTTCTTTTACCATCGACAATGCTTCTATAAATGAAGGAAAAAAGTTCAGGATTATCCCTGAGATATTGAAATTCTCAACAGCCCTGAGTGTTTGAATACCATAGTAAGATTCATAAGGTACATCACGTTTACCAAGCAGATCATGTTCGGTTCTTGTCCTCCCGGATTCATACTGGGTGGATAGATTCAGCATCCTGTTATTTGCATTGCGCATCCTTCTCGAAATGATCCGGGTTATATTTGACAGGATTTTAAGGGAAGTTCCGGAGCTGTAACTGAACATTTCTCTGTCGACAACAAACAGAATCGCTTTACCCAGTACTACTGCAGAAGTCGAATGAGGTGAATGCCTGTCCCAGATCCCTTCACCAAGAAAATCTCCCTTGCTGAATAAAGCCAGTCTGACCTTTATTCCGTATGAATTATACTTATAAAGTTCAACGTCCCCTTCATAAATAATAAAAATAGCTTTTCTGGGACTATTTTCATGGAACAGCATGTTGCCAGTGCTGTAGAATTTCTCTTTTAAATTTTTTGATACTTCCTGTAACTCCTTATTATTAAGGCCGCTGAAAAGCTCTATGCTTTTCAGGAATTGAAGCATTGCATATCTGTCCATTGTTATATCTGATCTTTGAAATTAATGAATTTCACTTTCGACAAACTTACAGAGCGTTTGGTCCCAAAAATTGTCATTACATCGAGATATCTGACACCCTGACGTATAAAAACATCGATAACTGTACCTCTGTAAATCCGGCCATCTTCCGTCCACCTTACGAATGTGTGCAACAAGTTATCAGGATGCCCTGACACGAGTTTCAGATTTTCTTTTTTTTCTGTCGGATCTTTTTTCATATTGTTGAATTTACAGTTAAGTAACTCTTAAAACAGTTTCTTTAATTACCTTAAAACAGACTCAGTAATTCTGATTCAATCCGGATGTTTACCTGTCAAAATCACCTGCAGCCTCAGGCTGATAGATAATCTCGTCGATCCTTAATTTAGTCAGGCCTGAGGGCACTACCCATTCAATTTCGTCTGAAACCTTATATCCGATAAGGGCTGTTGCGACAGGAGAAAGAATAGATATCCTGTTTTCTCTGAAATTTGCCTGATCGGGGTAGACTATCTGAAATTGAAGTGTTTTTTTTGTATTCAGAAAGCTGATCTTAACAATTGAATTCATTGTTACAACATCATGGGGGATCTCTTCCGGTTCGACTACTTTTGCGGAGCTCAGTTCCTTCATCAGATTTTCGGCTTCATTTGCACCGATTGTATTCATCCGCCTTGCATCGTGAATGCATTTATGGATCCTCGAAAAATCCAACTTGCTTAAAATTATCGTATTCATCTGTATTTATTTAAATGTTAGTATTTTATATTAATCAATGTTACTTGTAATTAAAGCTAAAAATCATAAGTCTTTGCTCTGATGCCATTCTTCAAATGGCCTGTCAAACAAAAAAGGGGACTATAAAGCCCCCTTTTCAGGTGTTCTTTACAGTCAGGTATTGATTAAGGATCATTTAAAATATGATCGTATAATTTTCTTCGCGCAACAGGCTTCATTATAAGTGTTTAATTCAATAAAGGCAATATATGATTCATTTATCTGTAAAGCAAATATATGAAGTATTTTAGAATGATTCTAATTAATATTTTCCCTAACAAATAACATAGCCGGAAGGTTTAATTCTCTATTTTAGTAGATCAGGAAATAGTAATATTTCTCCTGACAAGGGGTTCACGGATAAGAAAGATATTATGAAAATCATCTGGAAATATCTCAAGCCTTTCAGGAAATGGCTTTTTCTGGCAATGGCGCTTGCTGCAATTGCGCAGATCCTCGAACTTATTGATCCCATTATATTCGGAAAAATAATAGATAATTTTGCAGTTAATACTGATGGCCGTAGTGAGCAGGTCCTTGTAAGAGGAGTCCTCAACCTGTTGGTTCTTGCAGTAGGTGTTGCACTTCTTGCCAGGCTTGCCAGTGCCTTCACAGATTATTTTACCCGCCTTGTAGTTCAGAAATTCGGTCTTTCAGTTTTCGATGAAGGATTGAAGCATACCTTACGTCTTCCATACTTCGAATTTGAAGAGACAAGCAGCGGCCATATTTTATCATTGCTTCAGAAGGTGAGGAACGACAATGAAAGGTTCATCAGCTCATTCATCTCATCATTGTTTTCGGCTCTGGTGGGTGTTGCATTCCTTATATGGTATTCAATAACAAAGCATTGGGCACTGATCCCGGTATTTCTCATAGCTGTGGCATGGCTGGGTGGGTTGACCGGCCTGCTAAGTCGCAAAATTAAAACGATCCAACGATCTGTAATCCAGGAAACTAATAAAATGAGCGGAACAATTACCGAGTCACTCCGCAACATTGAATTTGTAAAAAGTATGGGACTTACATGGCCGGAGATAAAGAGGCTCAAAACTTTTACAAGCAATATCTTCAACCTGGAAATGAAAAAGGTGAAAAAAATAAGGACACTCTTTTTTCTCCAGAGATCAGTATTGCTTATACTTAAGGAATCAATATTGTTCATTCTTCTATGGCTCATATTCAGACACCTACTGACAACGGGAGAACTTATTGCAATGCAGTTTATTTCCACAAGAATCATGTTCCCGCTGCAGGAGCTTGGATCCATAATTCTTGCTTACCGTGAGGCGGAAGCCTCGCTTCAGATTTTCAGCAACCTGATGCAGAAGGAGACAGAATACAGGCCGGAAGATCCTGTCGATATAGGAGATATAGAAAGCCTCCGCTTTGAAGATGTGAGTTTCTGTTATCGTAAAGCTGATCATGATGCAATTGAAGATCTCTCATTCAAGGTAAGGATTGGTGAGACAATCGCCTTTGTCGGTCCTTCGGGATGTGGTAAATCGACACTTGTTAAACTTCTGGTTGGGCTCTATCCTCCAACAAGCGGTAATATTTATTTCGATGAAGTTCAGGCCAGGGATATAAGGTATAACAGGATGAGGAAGCAATTAGGCTTTGTTACTCAGGATACGCAGCTCTTTTCCGGGTCGGTCCGTGCAAATCTCCAGTTTGTGAAACCCGAGGCCACTGACGAGGAGATTTTAGCTGCATTGAAAAAGGCATCTTCACTTAAAGTTATTGAAGACTCAAAAGATGGCCTGGATACAATATTGGGTGAAGGAGGGAAGATGGTCTCAGGTGGTGAGAAACAAAGACTAGCAATTGCAAGAGCATTGGTCCGCCAGCCGCGGATACTTATTTTTGATGAGGCCACATCTGCGCTTGATTCGCTTACGGAAGAAGAGATAACCAATACGCTGAGGGAAATTTCCGCCGGAAAAAATCAGATTATACTTATGATTGCGCACCGTCTTTCCACAATAATGCATGCGGATCGTATCTATGTGCTTGAAAAAGGAAGGATAGTAGAGGAAGGGAATCACAAGACACTTCTGGAGAACAAGGGACTCTATTATGCAATGTGGAGGCAGCAGATTGGTGAGAGGAAGTCGGTTCACAGTTACCCATCTTCCTGATATCGTAAAGACAAATATCAGACAGTATTACCCGGTAACTGTTTTTACTATTTCCATCGTCTCATCGGATGCAGCTTTCATGACTTTTGCTATATTTTCCGGCTGTCCGGCAGATAATTCTGCACCATTGACAAGCGCTGTATAAGTCTTACCATCATCCTTTACGTAAACTGATATGCGGCATGGCATCATAACCGACATTATACGTTCATGATTTAATTCAAGCATCTGCCCGGAATATTCAGGTTTGCATATCTCAATCACTTTTACGGGCTTAACTGCTCTTCCCGATTTGGCCAAAGATTGTTGCAGATTGTGAATGGCAGGCACATTCCATGCCCTTTTTTCTGCTTCCTTTAATATCTTGTCAACAGTCTGATCAAAGTTAAACCTGCTGATCTGTTCAATGAGAAGATTATTTTTACTCATATCTGATAAGTTATAAATCCTGAACAATCATTAATTCTTGTTATAAAGATATCCACTTTAATCATACATTCAAAAACTGAATACCCGGGTGCGAAATTTTATTTGTAAGGACCATAACTTCAATAATAAATGCAGTAAATCTTTGCTGCTGTTTGAAATGGGATTCAGGATATTTAAATCCCGGAAAGATATTTTCTGCAAAATAGAAATTTTGCATATGATTTTAAGAATCAATAACTTTATTGAAGATTCCTAATTTTTAAAAAGGGATTAAAGTCTGAATGAACGAAAAGCACCTTTCAACTCCTGTATTTTTTATTGATTCGTTGCCTGATATATCAGGCTCAGACTGCAGGGAGCTGACCAGGAATATTGAGATAGAGGCGGGCGCATCTGATATTTATGTTTGGCTGAAGCAGCTCCGGATAGCTCCTTATAGTTTTGACTTTCTTGATAACAGGGGCAGAAAATCGCCGGAATATATCATTGAAAATCTGCCTCCTCTTAAAATCAATTCACATTTTTTACTGTCATTCCATATATATGGATTTGAAGAAAATACATTTATTGCAGGTCGTTTCTGTTTGCCGATCAATCCGCCTGTTAACCGTTATCTGAAAGAGATGTTTATAGAATACAGGATCCAGGAGCCAGGGGCAAAGGCCAGGTTATGGTGCAAAGTAAAAGGCTGGTACAACAAAGATATTTCATCTGAAGGATTCTTCAGGATTTTTTCCATTGTTAATTTGTTTATGACAAAGAGGCAACTCCGGAAGATCAGGAAGTTATCAGAGTTACTCAGGGAAGGTAAAATTAAAAAAGGAGTATTTAGCTTTGACAATTATTTTCCCGAATCGGGATTACTCTGGTGGTTTTTTTGCCGGCGTAAAAAATGCAAAGGATTGATAAATTAAAGACGCTGATCAGAATTCCTGTGGTTTGTTGTGTTTTATGAATGTTTTGTTCTGAAGTTCGCTGAACGCCAGGTTAACCCAGAGCTGGCAGCCCAGCAGCCTCTCTGATTCCACAGGCATTTCCTGGTGAATAATACCAGATCCGGCTGTCATCCACTGGCATTGCAGGTCAATTATTACACCCTTATTGCCCAGGCTGTCTCCGTGCTCAATTTCGCCCTTCAGAAGGCAAGTTACTGTTTCAATAACACAATACTGAAAAATCAGTAAGTAAATAGCCTTACTTCGTATTTTGTAAAACGTAACCATCCGAAAGAGTTTTCGTAAACTCAACGATTGCTGATTCTTCTTCGGCAGTCAGTCCCAGATTTCCCAGTTCTTCTTTGTTAATGTTTATGGCGACTTCTGGTAACGGCCAGCAGTTCACTCCCGGTAAGGGATCAGATACCTCAGTTACCGGAGGTAATACATCACGGGTATTATAGAAATGCACAATTTCTTCAAGGCTTTTAAAATAGCCGTTATGTCCGTAACATTTAACAAAATCAGGTGAAGGACGTTTATCTACATTTCTCAGTGTGGGGACCTGATGCTTTCCATAATTTTCTTCTGCGTACATTGCATACTGAGGCTTTTCTTTAAGGAACTCAGCAAGACCCGGATCAATCCAGGTTGAGCCATCTTTGTTAAATGCTGTATCCATAGAATACCAGGGATTCTGAGGATTTTTGGGTATCCCCAGATTATCAAAGGTGAAATCGGTAAAAAGCGGGAAAGTACTTCCGGTTTCGTATTCAATTACATGGCAATTAGAGCATTTAGCCTTTCCCTTGAATAACCCGAGTCCCTGTTCTTCGCTGGCCGTCAGCTCAACCTTACCCTGAAGGTAAAGATCATATTTGGATGAGAAACTGTTGACTTTTTCGGAATTCTCAAAGACGGCAATTGCAATACCGATAATACCGAATTGCAGGTTAAGATTATTGCTGTTGCAGATGTCCGGCACTTACCAGATATCATTTCCCACTTTTCTGAAGAGGGAGGCATATTCTGAATTGCAGACTTTATCTACCAGGGTTTTTGCATTATCAATATTCTGTTCAACTGGATTCAGAAAAGGACCCTGTGCCTGGTCAGCGGCCGGGTTGCCGAGTAAATGACCGGTTGCCCTTCCGTCCCAGAAGTTGCCTCCGGAAAAAACCACTTTCCCGTTTTCAACGAAAGCATTGAATAAAGGAGCGAGTGAGGCATAAGCTGAACTATTTGGTTTCCGGTTCCCGTGACGCTCATGAAGTGCTCCCGGGTAAACGCCTCCGGTCTTATTTACAGTCTCATCCGGCCCGGTCCATCCAACTTCGGGTCCGTGACAGGCAGCACATGATTGCCCCTCAGGAGAGGAAAGATTTGTGTCGAAAAATAGCTTTTCGCCAAACGACTGCAATTCCTTGTTGTTAAGAAGATAATCCATCCCTGACAGAGAAGGGATCTTAGTTTCCGGTTGCTGCCGGCAATATGTGCATAATAATACAACAATGATCACCAATGTGGAGATGTACATCGGAAAGAGCCTTGATCGGGTGCTGACAGGATAACCTGATCTAAAAACCGACTGATGACTGGCATCATCGTTTTTACACTGTCCTGACCGGAATAAATTTCTTGATCTGCTCATAATCATAAAGGATTAAATAAGTTCAGGTTAGATCTTTCTCAAATTTAGTAAAAGTATGTTTTATCAAGCTATTATTACCCTTCAAAATTTCATAAAGAAAAAAGTAGAGAGGGGGAAAAGGGGTGAGATGAAAATTACTTGACTTTAGTTTCAGGATAGTTTAACTTTGATATAACTAATTAAAAATTATAACCAGTTCCAGTTGGAATAAGAACAATTTTTCTTTTCATGATCCCATTGAAATAAAATTCTCTTATAATATTTGAAGTGCAATACCGGAAGCAGAAATAATCTGATCAGATGAAAATAGGTATTCAAATTTTTCTTCAAAAAATATCTTTGCGAGATACTTTTCTCATAATTCTATTCACAACCATTTTCGTAACAGACTGCAAAAAAAAGAAGGAGCCTGAATCTGAGGCGGCATTACCTAAAATATGGGTAACACAACTTCCTGCTGAAACCTATTATTGTTCACCTGCTTTGAGCACAGATGAGCAGACACTATATATCGGAACATCAACATCTCTGCTTGGCATTCACAATAAAAGTCAGTTTTTTATTGCATTGGATGTACAAAACGGGGGAGAGAAATGGCGGATACAACTTGGATTAAATGAGGTCCGTTCGGCACCGGCCGTATCTCCGGATAATTCTGTCTATTTCATTTTAGAAGTACGTGATCCGGTTAATGGAATGGTAACGGGTGATGAATTATGGCATATCTCTTCTCAGGGCGATCTTCTTTGGAAATATGACATCAATCCGGATAGACTGACTATTGATGTGGGATTATCGGTACCTGCAATCGGACCGGATGGCACCGTATACGCTGGAGGGGACCGTTTGTATGCGATTAATTCGGACGGAACGCTCAAATGGACATTCTCAGGAGAATGGCCTGAGGCGATAAGGAATGCTCCAGCCATCGGCAAAGACGGGACAGTCTATTTTGTTTACCATAACGTACCGCTGACAGCTCTGAGCCCGGAGGATGGTTCTGTAAAGTGGTCTCTTCCACTTGGTGTGAATGACCATTGTTTTTCGTCACCGGCCATAGGTGTCGACGGGAACTTATATGTAGCAACTCAACCGGGGATATTATATGCTGTTTCGCATGAAGGTCTTTTATTATGGACCTTTGATATTGCAACAGCAGGATTTTCAGGAACCTTCAGGTCTTCACCCTCGGTTGGATCTGACGGATCAATTTATTTCGGACTGAACAATGGTAGTCCCTCTTCTGCTTTTTTTGCTATTAATTCCGACGGGACACTCAAATGGATATTTACTCCGGAGGACCTGCCTGATAATGTTCCCAGGGATCATTTTGATATATACTCATCGCCGGCTATAGGTTCAGACGGACTTATTTATTTCGGGCAGGAATTCGGAAGGGTTTATGCCCTTAAAGCATCTGATGGCTCCCTGGTAGCTATGACGACCACTACCAACGCAATTATCTGGTCTTCACCCGCAATTGATAAGGAGGGAGTTCTTTATATCAATGACCTTAACGGTAATGTACATGCGATCCGGACCGGATCCAAAGGGCTGGATCCATCAGCTTACTGGCCAAAATTCAGATATGATAACCAGAACGGTGGTTGGACTCGTTATCCCTAAAATGATAAATGTTACTGCAATATTTATATCCTGGAGAGCTATGTTTTTATCTTTAAAGGTACGTTAGATGCTTGTCAGACAATTTAAGGCTTTATAAACGACTTAACTTATTGACAAAATTACTTATATTTAAAGGTAATTTGTAAAACTAACAGTTTCTTAAACAAATAATTATCAGATAAAGTTAACAGAAGTCCTGCACTACGCATAGATAGAAATGGATTTAATAATATATCAGAATAAAACCAGAAAGGAGAAAGTCACATGAACCAAACAATGAACATCCCGATGCACCGGTTTAAATACACCAAACTTACTAAAAGCCAGATTGGAGAAAAGCTTAAGGCTTCTGCTGGATCAGGTCCGGTATGCAAATCAGAGTTAACAGGTGAGCTTTCGGGGAAATCTATCAGAATCATAACAGACGATGGCCCTGTTTTTGATTATTCCTTCAGGGATAAAAAGAACCTTTTCGTTAAGGTTGATGGTCAATCATTTACAGGCAGCTATGGCGCCCTGACCCTTGGAAACATGATTTTCTTTTCCCATCTGATCCCATCAGAACAAAGGGGATTTAATGTATTCATTGATCAGGATACAAACCTTGTGACAATTATTGAGGTATGGTTTTCCAGTGGCAGAAAGGAAAGGACAATGGGAGGGACCGAGATAATAATTGATGACAGGGAAGTACAGCGTCAGATCTATTATGGTTACGTTGAAAAGAACGGACAGGCTCCACCTGAGACCAGGCATCACCTGACAAACAGAATAGAAGGCAAGGGTATGTACTGGATGCAGGATACAGGTATAGAAACACTGGAATTCTATTCCTCTGTGGTTTCAACAAACTTTGTGGAACTTACGCGCCTCATGGATGAATTAGGCTATTGCAGCCCGTCAGATTATGTGCTTATAAATGACAATATGTTTATATACAACAGGACCGAATGCGAATTTTCAGGCATCTTCACTTCATACGTAGTTGATCTTTTCACCAGGACGCAGGTTGGCGTAAGGCTTGGTTTTAATGAAAGGGATGAACTTGAATATTATATGTTCAGGGGTAAAGGTGAGATTGTTGGAGAACTCACTCCGCTCGGGCCATTTGAAAAGCTGGGTAATGAGCCGATGCTTGCTCCGGCTTCAGGTACTCCCAGACCTCCGGTGAAGGGACAGAGGATGGCATACCGTCCTGTAAGGGATTTTGTTTATATGAGTGATGAAGAGGTGCACCAGGCAGCGCTTAAGAGCACAACAAACTTTGGTCCTACTGATATGGCTGTAAACAATATGCCATTTAGCGACATATTGGTGGGAAAAGAATTTACATTACGCTACGATCAGGGAGGCCCGGTTATACATTATAAGGTTGATGAAAAATTCATACTCAGATACAGGGAAGATAAGGAAAGTACCTGGTACGAGGCTGAATACAGGGCCTATGAAGCTGATCACGACCTTGCATGGTTCGCTCATCTTCTTGTTGACAGTAAACCAAGGGCGAGCTTAGAGATAGCCCTTGATTTAACTAACGGACTGACAACCTGCATTCATTCCCGGATGGGAACGGAATATTATGGCAATGAGGTATCCTATTATGCCATCTTTGGCGTGGCAGAGATGGAAGGGATTAACCCTCCCAAATACCTTCGCCATGAGCTTTCAGATGATCTTGTGGGTAATGCCTGGTCTTGGACATACTCCAAAGCTATGACCTCCATGCATCTTTTTACAGCACCCAACTCTCATTCATGGACAATATACACAGCAGACCAGTCATTGGGGTCCCAATGGTGTGGTCCGAGCCTGCTGGTAAAAGTTCGTGATGGGGTTCATATATTAGCTGAATGTGAAGAAGCATGTAATGGTCATTCGATGGTAGTTATGATAAATGAAAAAATAAGGCACGATTGCGGATTTGATCTTTATGGAAGCAAAGATGGGGTTCAGTTAAACCTTGTTGGAGCAATTGGCCGTCATATAGGCCGTTATGACATAAAAAAATATTTTGGCCCCAAGGCAAGAAAAGGAGGAGTACAATTATGAACACATCTGTGAATCATTCAGGTTCTAAAAGTGAAAAATACACCGGACGGCGTTCCTTTATCCGGAAAATGGGAACGGTGGTGGCAACAGGAGTTGTTGCATCTACAGTGCCGGCAGCTGCAAAGTCTGATGAGCGAAATGATGATGGCCTGGGAATAAGAGTAGAGGAATTATCCGAAAGAATTGCAGTCCTTGAGGCAGAAAAAAGCATAGCTAATCTTTATCATACTTATGAATCAATGCTTAATGATGGTATTTATGATAAGATACCGGAACTATTTGCAGCTGATGGTGAATCTGTATATAATGGCGGGGTGTTCAGGGGAAAGGATACGGGCATAAAGCGTATGTATAATATCCTGTTCAGGAATGGTCTAACAGGAAAGAAGATTGATGTAACTCCTGGTAGCAAAAACGGATACTCGATTGATATATCAAAGGATCATTTATCTGCGGAAGCCTGTTTCCCATATTCAATGCAGGCAGGAACCCCGGTTATTTCTGACAGTGTGCTTGTAAAAATGGCACGTATGCATGGCGGGGGTATAAATAAATGGTGTGAAAATGGCGTATGTAAATTATACCTGACAAGGAAAAGCAAAGAGGATGCATGGATGATAAAAAGGCTTGAATATCGAACAGAATCAGGATCTGTTCCGGTACCACCTTTTACAACAGTTTTTCCGGCCGATCCCGAGGGACCTGATGCGTTGGCTTAATTGAATTTTGCTGTCAGACACATCTTCAAAGTCCGGACTTTCTGCCCGCCTTAGAAGAAGGGGGGAGAGTGAGAAGGGGAGAGAGGGAGATGAGGTGAGGGGGTGATGTGGTGAGGGGTTATGAGCGATGAGTTATGAGTTTTATTTATTTCTTATTGATAATAAGACAGTTCTGCTTAAGCATACCTTTGGTCTGTCAATAATTTCAAAGCCTGACAATTCACAAAGGGTGATCATATTATTGAACGATCTTTTCCTGACATGGATCTTCGGTTCGATGATCCAGATTCTGCCATCTGGATTCAGGATTGACTTAAGTTCCCTGAACAACCTCTGCTGATCAGGCACTTCATGGATCATCCAGAATAACAGGACAAAATCCACCTTCTCCGGCACACCGATTTTATCTTCCTGACATTTGTGTATTTTAACTCTTTGTTCCAGATATGTTCCTCTTATCTTCCTGATCGTTTTTTCCAGCATGCCCTGCTGAAGATCAACTCCAATAATCCTGCCTTCTGCGCCAACAAGCCTCGCAAGCTCTGTTGTAAAATAACCGGGTCCGCAACCTAAATCAAGCACAGTCATATTTTTTCTGATATACGGCTCCAGTATCTTCCGGGGATTGTGGACAGCCTTTCTGAGTATGTTATCAAGGCTGCCGGCTAATTCCGTCGGGCAAACATATGGTCGCTTTTCTTTTCTCACAGATGCTTCAGGTTAATTTTATTCAAATATAGCTTTTTGGTTTGGTGGGAAATTCATCGGCAGCAGAATCCGTTCTTCTTTGACCACGATATACGGGTATCGTATGCATTACCTTATCAAACATAATAAATTGACAGGAATTTGATATAAACGTTTACGAAATTCAGGGGCGTTGCATGCAACGCCTCTGCGATATTCATTAACAATTAATCCTGTTTTTTGGATTTTTTTATTTAAATTATCATCAAAAAAATTTTAGGATTTTGTTTATCAAATTAATTCATTCCATGAGAAAAATTGTTGTATTATTAATTTGTGTGTTTTCAGGACTTTTTGTAGTAAAAGCTCAATATAAGCCGTACAAAGGGACTGATACAAATCCGGTACTGACAATTGAGGGCGGTAAGATCATTGGTGTTGAAACATGCACCCCAGGTGTCAATGTTTACCGAGGGATCCCGTATGCAGCGCCTCCGGTGGGTGACTTGCGCTGGAAAGAAGCACAACCGGTTATACCCTGGGTAGGGATTAAATGTGCTGATGAATTTGGTGCAGCTGCGATGCAGGTTGACCGGACACCAGGTGAATTTTATCAAATCGAATTTTTCCCGGATGGTGATCCCGTTCGCAGTGAAGATTGTCTGTATCTTAATGTATGGACATCAGCAGCGGGAAAAACTGATACTAAACTTCCGGTTGCCATGTGGATCCACGGTGGTGGTATGATGCAGGGTTTTGGACACGAAATGGAGTTCGATGGAGAAGCGCTGGCAAAACGCGGTGTAATACTTGTAACAATCAATTATCGTTTGGGACTTAGTGGTTTTTTTGTTCATCCCCTCCTTACTAAGGAAAGCAAAAATCACAGTTCAGGAAATTATGGAATTCTGGATCAACTGGCAGCACTAAAATGGATTAACAAAAACATCCGGCAATTTGGAGGCGATCCCAACAATGTCATGATATTCGGACAGAGCGGCGGTGGCCGGAGCGTTCAAACACTAGTTGCTTCTCCCCTTACAAAGGATCTGGTGCATAAGGCGGTTATTCACAGCAGCCTTTATTCATTCCCGGGAGTAGGAAGCGGGACATCGGGAGGTAACCAGCAACCTCTTCTGGCAGACCTGGAGAAACTTGGTAAAGATGTTCTGGATTACGGTAATATAAAAACTCTTGAAGAAATGCGGGCGATGTCCCTGGACGAGCTGCAAGATCTTATAACAAGATATTCAAAAGAGAAAAATAAAAGTGTGAGTTTTATTTTTAATATAGACAATTACCTGACAATCGGCAACTTCCCCGATCTGGCCGCAGCTGGCAAAATACTGAATATTCCTTACATGATCGGTTATTGTGGCGATGATATCAAAATAGCGGATGGTACCGGCACTATGGAAAGTACCATTAAGGCTTTTAGTCTTGCTATTGAACAACATGGTCATCAACCTGCGTTCTGCTATCTCTTTGATCGTAAAATGCCCGGTGATGATGCGGGGGCTTTTCACTCTTCAGAATTGTGGTATGTTTTCGGTACTTTAGACAGATGCTGGAGACCATTAACTCCTGCCGACTATCTCCTGAGCGAAAAGATGATGAATTACTGGACCAATTTCGCTAAAACAGGTGATCCGAACGGAAAAGGTTTATCATTATGGGAAAGATGTTCAAAAAACAATAATTATTTTCACCTGTTCAATATCGAATAGCAGGGACGTTGTATGCAACGCCCCTGCTGGAACAAATAAATATAAATGTTACCGGCTACGAACCTGCAGTTGTAAAATGGGGTTTGTTACTGAAAGTTGATTGGGCAATTGCAACAGTTGCGCGAGCAGGACAAGCCATTTTTGCCCGGGATGATATTCCTGAAACTAGTGTTATGTTAATTATGGATTGACGGATAAAGTCTCTTTAATTTTATCCTTGCATCCTTAGTCGTAAACTGCCAGTTAATTTTACTGTTTTTGTCATCGCGATGAGTTTTCCAAGCCTCAACCTGTTCTTTAATCTCTTCCATTGTAGCTATATGCTGTTTCAGACACTGTTTGTTTAATACCTGCAACTCGATCTCAGCCATATTAAGCCAACTACCATGTTTTGGTGTATAAACAAATTCAAATCTGTCCCAGAGTTTTTTTGCTTCTTTGGGTTTAAACGTTTCGTAAAAAGAAGAGGCATTGTGGGTGTTATAATTGTCCATCACTAACGTAATCCGTTTTGCCTTGGGGTACTTTTCCTCGGCGATCCTTTTTATAAACAGAGCCCAGTCCCTCTTAGTCTTAAACTCTGTAACGTCAACAAACCGCTTTCCCTTTAGTGGTTCGTTGGCCATAAAAATGTTGACCACTCCATTTCTGATATATTCACAGTCTTCTCTTGCTTCCTGTCCCGGTTTCATCGGTAATGTCTGCCTGGCTTCTTCTATTAGCTGTTTTGGAGACTCATCCATGCAAACTACAGGATAATCTTTATCATATGGCCTCTTATATACGTCAAGTACCCTTTCCATGTTTGATACAAATTCACTGCTTTGTTCAGGAGGGATAACCCATCCTTTTACTTTCCAAGGCTTAAGTTCGTTTTTTTTAGAACGCTTCTCACAGTTACATGCGAGATGCTCTCAACATAGTTTAATTCTACCATCTTGTCAGCAAGCAATCGCAACGACCATTTGGCATACCCTTTCGGTGGCTTGCTGCAACATAGAGTTATTAATTTTGCTTCCACCTCCCCATCAGTCTTTGATTCATAAGTGCGGGAGGTGGGACATCTCTCTAGGCATTCCTCAAGTCCATATTCAATGAATTTCTTTTTTACCCTGTCTATCGTTCTCATTCCAACCTTGAGTACCTTGCTTATCTGTTCATTACTAACTTTCTGGGAGTAATTGCCCTCGTCGCAGTTTAAAAGTATATAAGCAGTCCTGAATGTTTGTGAAGTATGCGAACCTTTATTAATAATATCCATCAGCTCTTCTACTTCGTTTTTGGTTAGGTTAATTCTGTAACGTATCATTTGTATACTTTTTTACAAATATACAAATAATATTTAAATATACGTCATATTATATTTAACTTAACACTAGA
>Ga0116186_1000592_pt1 | contig 42062 bp, 39 predicted proteins | sample AD_JPNNA4_MetaG_FD_89806 | JGI IMG/M metagenome (GOLD analysis project Ga0116186, IMG submission 89806) | Active sludge microbial communities of municipal wastewater-treating anaerobic digesters from Japan - AD_JPNNA4_MetaG | ecosystem: Engineered > Bioreactor > Anaerobic > Digestate | place...
ACATAGGTGCGGACCTGGCCGTCGGCCACGGTCACCGGCTTGACGGTCCCCACTTCGTAGAGCGTGAAGGCGGCCGGGCCGACGATGGCGCGCCCCGGCTCGATCGACACCCGCGGCAGCCCGCCATGGGGGTCGACATCGGCAATCCGCTTGAACTCCTGCCGCACGATGTGGCTCATCTGCTCGGCGAGCAGCGCGGGTGGCAGGGGCGTGTGCTGACTGGTGTAGGCGATGCCATAGCCGCCACCGAGGTCGATCTCGGGCGCGTTGCAACCCAACTCGTCGACGATGCGCGCGTGGAGCCCGATGAGGCGGGCGGCTGCGGTCTCGAAGCCACCGGTGTCGAAGATCTGCGACCCGATGTGACTGTGCAGGCCGAGGAAGCGCAACTGCTCCGGGTGCTCGAGGATCTGGCGGGCCCCTTCGAAGGCCGCGCCGTCACCGAGCGAGAAGCCGAATTTCTGGTCCTCATGACCGGTCGCGATGAACTCATGGGTGTGCGCCTCGACGCCCACGGTGACACGCAGCATCACCGGTGTGACGACCCCGAGCTCGCGCGACAACTCGACGATCCGCTCGATCTCGACGAGCGAGTCCACAACGATCCGGCCGACGCCGTAGGTGATCGCCTGACGCAACTCCGTCACCGACTTGTTGTTGCCGTGGAAGCCGATTCGCTCCCCCGGGAAGCCCACCCTCATGGCCACCGCGAGTTCGCCACCGGTGCACACGTCGAGGTGAAGCCCCTCGTCCATGACCCATCGGGCGACCGCGGTCGTGAGGAAGGCCTTCCCTGCGTAATAGACATCGGCGCCGCCGACGTCGGCGAACGCCTCGGCATACGCCTGCTTGAAGGCCCGCGCCCGCGTGCGGAAGTCGTCCTCATCGAGCACGTATGCCGGGGTGCCGAATTCGCGGGCCAGCTCACTCACGCGGTGGCCGGCCACCGCCAACTCGCCATCGTCGGTGCGCGCCACGTTGCGGGACCACAACTGCGGGAGGAACTCCATGACGTCCTGCGGCACGGGCAGGTAGATCGGCGGACCGCCGTATCCGGGCGCGTGGAGGACGCCGGCCTCATGGGCTCTCATCGATCAGTCTCACTCTCTCGCAAGGAGATTCACATGCGGTCCGGCGCGCTGACGCCGAGCAGGTCGAGACCGTTGGCCAGAACCTGTCCGGTGGCGTCGTTGAGCCACAGCCGGGTGCGATGCAGGTCGGTCACCTCTTCGTCGCCGAACGGGCGGACCCGGCAGGTGTCGTACCACTTGTGATAGCGCGCGGCGAGGTCCTCGAGGTAGCGCGCAACCCGGTGCGGCTCCAGGAGTCGGGCGGCCTGGGCGACGACTCTGGGGTAGTCCGCGAGTGCGGCCAGAAGCGCGGCCTCGGTCTCGTCGGTGAGCAACGAGGGGTCGAAGCCGTCCTCTCGACGCACTCCGTCCTCAGCGGCCAAGCGCGCGACGTTGGCCGTGCGGGCGTGTGCGTATTGCACGTAGAAGACCGGGTTGTCGTTGGTCTGCTTGCGCATCTCCTCGCCGTCGAGCGACAGCGGCGAGTCCGCGGGATAGCGGGCCAACGAGTAGCGCACCGCATCGGCGCCGATCCACTCGAGCAGGTCGTCCATGTAGAGCGCGTTGCCACGGCGCTTGCCCATCCGCTCACCGGCGATGTTGACGAGTTGGCCGATCTTGACCTCGATGTTGTGCTCCGGGTCGTCCCCGGCGCAGGCGGCAATCGCCTTGAGGCGATTGACGTAGCCGTGGTGGTCGGCACCGAGCAGATAGATCTTCTCGTCGAAACCGCGGTCCTTCTTGGACAGGTAGTAGGCCGCATCCGCCGCGAAGTAGGTCGGGACGCCGTTGGCGCGGGTCAGGACGCGGTCCTTGTCGTCCGCGAAGTCCGTGGTGCGCAGCCACACCGCCCCGTCGCGATCATCGACCCGGCCCTGCTCCCGCAGCCGCTCGACGGCCTGCTCGACGGCGCCGCTGTCGTGCAACGCCTTCTCCGAGAACCACACGTCGAAGTCCACCCGGAAGCGGTCCAGGGTGTCCTGGATCGCGGCGAGTTGGATCGGATAGGACACGTCCCACGCGACCTGGAGCGCCTCGGCATCGGGGCGGTCGAGGATGTCGGGGTGTGCTTCCCGAACGGCCGCGGCGAGCGCATCCACATAGTCGCCGGAGTAGCCGCCCTCCGGAGCTTCCTCCCCACGCAGGCTGGCCAGCACCGATCCCCCGAGCCGGTCGACCTGCCCACCGGCGTCGTTGATGTAGTACTCGGCCGTGACGTCCGCCCCCGTGGCCCGCAACAGCCGCACCATGGCGTCCCCGAGCGCGGCCCAACGAGTGTGGCCGATGTGGAGGGGCCCCGTGGGGTTGGCCGAGATGTACTCGAGGTTGACCACGCGACCGGCTTCGCTCTCCCCCCGCCCGTATGCCGTGCCGCTGGTGACGATCGTTCGTGCCAGTTCGCCGGCGCTCGCCGAGTCGAGCGTGATGTTGAGGAAGCCGGGCCCGGCAACGTCCACGGAGGCCACCCCGGGAAGCTCGCCCACGCGAGAGGCGAGGACGGACGCGACGTCTCGCGACGGCATACCGGCTGCTTTGGCGAGTTGGAGGGCGATGTTGGTCGACCAGTCGCCGTGATCACGATTGCGAGGGCGCTCGATTCGGATCTCAGAGGGGAGATCGACGGTCAGGTCACCGCGCTCGATCAGGTCCTGCAGGGCAGCACGGATCGATGCGGAGAGTTCCTCAGGGGTCACCCGGTGATTCTACGAGGGTGGGGAGGGGGCCCGACGACCCGCGGCCGTGCGTGAGACGAGGTCGAGCAGGTCGTCAGGATCGAAGGGCTTTCCCAACCAGGCATCGAAGCCGGCCTCGTCGATCAAGCCCGGGTCCAGACCATGGATCGCCGCCGTGACCAGGATGACCGGGACACCCTCGAAGCGGCGATCGGCACGGATCTCGCCGATCGCCCACCAGCCGTCACGGGGTGCCATGTGGGCGTCGAGCAGGATGAGGTCCGGGAGGTCCTCGACTTGATCTCGAAGATGTTCGAGCAGCCCGAGCGCATCCTCGGTCTCGCGGACAGTGTGCCCCTCGAGTTCGAGCAGGATGCGCAGCAGTCGCCGGATCGACTCGGTGTCGTCGCAGATCAGCACGCGCAGGCGCAGCCCGCCGGATTCCATGAACCGAACCCTAGGCTGCTAACCTCCAAGACGCGTGTCGCAGGGAAAGATGACATCCGTTCGTCCGATCCCCCATGCGGCCCCCGTAGCTCAGGGGATAGAGCACCGCCCTCCGGAGGCGGGAGCGCAGGTTCGAATCCTGCCGGGGGCACTTTTGTCCTGAGTCGCGACATCCTTGACAGGGTGTCGCGGCCCGGGACTTTGTGTTGTGCGGGGCTAGGTGCGGACACCGGAAGACATGGGCAGCCCGACGGGGCACACACCCGACCCGGGTAGGCGAAGCAACTCACCCCTGGGGGTGTAGACAGCCGATCTACGGTGAGGGTGTGCCCATTCGAACAGCGCTGATCAACGACTACCCGGTCGTCGTCCATGGACTCGCGGCGCTGCTTCGCCGCTACGGTGACGTCATCGAGGTGGTGGAGCTCAACGCCAACACCACGGTTGACGAGCCCGTCGATGTCGCCCTTTTCGACACCTTCGCGATGAGTCGCCCGAACGACGTCGAGATGAAGGAACTTCTGGACAACCAGCGGATCGGGCACCTGGTCGTCTATTCGTGGAACACCCGCCCGCCGGCCATCGACGCCGCCTTGAAGTGGGGCGCGAGCGGCTACCTGTCCAAGACCCTGCCGGCGAGCCGCCTCGTCGATGCCCTCACCGAGGTCCATCGGGGAACCGTCGTGGTGGCCGCCGGCGCTGATGACAAGACAATCGCCGGTGACTGGCCCGGGCGCGAGGAGGGGCTCACGGCACGGGAGGCAGAGGTGATGGCGCTGATCACCCAAGGCCTGTCCAACAAGGAAATCGCCGATCGCGCCGGAGTCTCCATCAACTCCGTGAAGTCCTACATCCGGACGGCGTACCGACGGATCGGTGTGACCACCCGCCCGACGGCCATCCTCTGGGGCATCGAGAACGGCTTCGCGCCCCAGCGGATGCGCGTGTCGGATCCGGCCTCGCAGCCCCATTAGCACCCAGCGCCCTCGACCCACGGCCGACGCAAGGGGCCAACTCCTTGGTCAGACGTCAGTGCCGGTGATGCTCGGAGCGTTGGCTGGCGTCAATGACTTCACCGACGAGTTCCTCGATGACGTCCTCGAGAAAGACCACACCCACGACGGCTCCCTCGTCGCTCACCACTCGCGCCAGGTGCGCTCCGGTCTGCTGCATGCTGCGCAACACCGCTTCCACCTGGTCGGTTCGGCGCACCGTCGCCATCTGGCGGATCCGCTTGGACGGGACGGGAACACGCCGCTGGTGCTCGTCGGCGAAGAGGACATCCTTGAGGTGGAGGTAACCCGTGGGGTCACCCGAGGCATCCACGACCGGGAACCGCGAGAAGCCGCGCTTGGCGACCAATCGCTCCACGTCCTCCGGGGTGGCGCCGACGGGGATCGTCACGAGTTCCTCGAGGCGAACGCCCACGTCGCCGGCGTCCTTGTCACTGAACTCGAGCGCCGCACCGAGGCGACCGAACTCCTCGGCCGCCACCAGGCCTTCGCGGTGCGACTCGGAGACGATGTGCGCGACCTCCTCCGCCGTGAAGTGTGAGCTCATCTCGTCACGCGGCTCGATCCCCATGAGCCGCACAATCGCCTTGGCGGCCCGTTCCATGACACGGATCGGCGCGCCGAGCGCCTTGGTCAGGGCGTAGAGGGGCGGGACGAGAACCATCGCGGCCCGATCCGGGCCGGCGATGGCGAGATTCTTGGGGATCATCTCCCCCACGACGACGTGCAAATAGACGACGACCAACAGGGCAAGTGCGAGAGAGAGCCCGTCGGTGACTCCGGAGGGCCAGCCCAGCCGTTCGACAACCGGCACCAGGGCGTGGTGCAGCGCGGCCTCCGAAATCGCCCCGATGAGCACAGAGCAGATGGTGATGCCCAACTGCCCACACGCCAGCAGCGCACCCATCTTCTCGAGGGCTTCCAAGGTGGTCCGCGCCCGCGCACTCCCCGACTCTGCCAGTGGCTCCAGCCGGGACTTGCGCGCCGCCATCGCAGCGAACTCTGCTCCGACGAAGAAGGCGTTGGCCAACAGCAGGACAACGGTGAGGACGATCGGCCAGGCGCTCACCGGACGGTCCCGTCAACAGGTGCGCCTTGCAGGTCCGCGAGACCGGGGGCCCCCACCGACTCGGTGCCATCCGCGGCGATTCTCCTCAGGCGCACGCGGTCGACTCGTCGACCCTCCATGTCCTGGACCCGGACGGTCCAGCCATCGACCGTCACCTCGTCCCCGACCTCGGGCACGCGATCGAGGGTGGCCATGACCCACCCACCGATGGTTTCGTATGCCGTCCCGTCCGGGATCGCCGCACCCACCCGGGCACGAACCTCGTCCGGGCGCCACAGGCCCGGGACGCTCCACGAACCGTCGGGAAGACGGCGCCCAGTGGTCTGTCCGCGATCGTGCTCATCGCTGACATCACCCACGAGTTCCTCGACGACGTCCTCAAGGGTGACCACTCCGCTCGTGCCGCCGTATTCGTCCACGACAGCCGCGAATTGCAGCCCCGCGGCACGCAACTCACGCAGAAGAGGGTCGAGACGAAGGGTCTCGGGCACGCTCAGGTGATCGACCATCAGCGCCGACACCGGCACGTCAGCCCGCCGCTCGTATGGGACGGCGACCGCCTTCTTGACGTGGACCACTCCCTCGACATCGTCCCAGTCCTCACCGAGCACGGGAAAGCGGGAGTGCCCCGTGGACCGAGCGAGCGCCACGACGTCGGCGGCCGAAGCCGTGCGCTCGATCGCGGTCGCCCTCGATCGCGGGGTCATCACGTCAGCCGCGGTCTGACTCCCGAAGCCGATCGACGCGGTCAGCAGGCGCGCCGTGCTCTCCGGGAGGGTTCCTGCTTCGAGGCTGGTTCGCACAAGAGAGGCCAACTCGGCCGAGCTCCGTGCCACCGACAGTTCCTCCTGCGGCTCAACCCCCACACCGCGTAGGAAGGTGTTGGCCGAACCGTTGAGCACCACGATGAACGGGTGGGCCGCCGTGGTCCACCACCTGAGCGGAGCCGCGACCACCTTCGCCGTGCGCAGTGGTGCCGAGAAACCGAGGAACTGGGGGACGAGCTCGCCGAAGATCATCGAGAAGATCGTCACGAGGACCAGGGAGAGCACCGACGCTGCCGACGACGCCACCCCCGAGGACAGGCCCGCGGCCCGGAGCGGCTGCGCAAGCAGCCCGGCGAGCGCAGGCGTCGTCACGAAGCCCAGCGCGAGCGTGGTGACGGTGATCCCCACCTGGGAGCCAGAAAGCTGGGTGGAGAGTCGGCGCAGCGATCGAAGCACGCTGTCGGCTCGGGGCTCTCCACGCCGGACGGCATCCTCGACGGTGGGACGGTCCAAGGCCACGAGTGAGAACTCGCCCGCGACGAAGAGGGCCGTGCCCGCGGTCAGCAGGACGCCGGCAAGGAGGGCCAACCACTCGGTCATGGTGGGCACATCCTATGCAGACACAAAGGTGGGCAGGCGAGCCGTCCACCTCCGGGCGGAGGGTCTCGGACGCGGTCTCCACCCAGGGGCTGACCCTCGTCGGAGATCAGGCTGGGAGGATTGACCCATGGCAACCACAAAGACCACGAAAGCAGTCGGCCGATGAGCCCTTCGGCAGGAGCCGCAGTCGAGATCACCAATCTGACCAAGAGGTTCGGGTCCTTCGTCGCGGTCGATGACCTCTCCTTCACCGTCGAGCCCGGCCGGATCACCGGCTTCCTCGGCCCGAACGGCGCCGGCAAGACGACGAGCCTGCGTATGGTCCTCGATCTCGTCTCCCCCACCTCCGGACGCGCAACGATCGACGGGAAGCGCTATCGCGACCTCGAGCGACCGATGACCGTCGTGGGCGCCGCGCTGGAGGCGACCAACTTCCACCCCGGACGCAGTGGGCGCGACCACCTGCGCGTGCTGGCGACCTCCAACGGGATCCCCACCAAGCGCGTAGACGAGTTGCTCGACCTCACCGGCATCCCCGCTGCGGCGCGGAAGCGCGCGGGCGAGTACTCGATGGGCATGCGTCAGCGGCTCGGCCTGGCGGCCGCCCTCCTTGGCGACCCGCGAGTCCTGATCCTCGATGAGCCCTCCAACGGGCTTGATCCCGAGGGAATCCGTTGGCTGCGGGGCTTCCTGCGTCACCTGAGCAGTGAAGGCAAGACGATCCTCGTCTCGAGCCACCTGCTCCAAGAGGTGCAGCAGACCGTCGACGAGGTCGTCATCATCAACAACGGGCGCCTACTGCGGTCGGGGACCATGGCTGAGCTGTCGGGTGGTGCCGCCACGGTCGTCCGCACGTCGGATACCGACCAGCTCGCTGGTGCTTTGCTGCTCGCCGACGTGGTGAGCCGACCCGGTCCAGACGGCGTGCTCCTCGCCGAGACCACGGACATGCGCCTGGTCGGCGATGTGGCGCTGCGCGCCGGGCTGCCGGTCTGGGAACTCAAGGCCAAGCAGGCCGATCTCGAGGAACTCTTCTTCTCGCTCACCGACGGGACCAACCGCAACCTCGGCGGCACGACCGGGGACGCACAGGGCCAGAGCGAGGCGGCACCCACCGAACGAGATGCCGTGCTCGGCCAGGAAGGAGGCAATCTCTGATGGGCAATGCAGTCCGCAGCGAGTTCCTCAAGTTCTTCACGACGCGCCTCTGGTGGGGCATGGCGATCGGCATCTTCGTCGCCGGTGGGCTCTTCGCCGGCTTTTTCGCGTGGGCGATGTCTTCCGGCGGCGCCACGGACCAACCGGGCGCCCCCCAAGGGACGCCGACCCAGATCGCCAACACCGTCTACACCTCGGGCATGGGTATCGGCTACCTGCTGCTGCTCACCATCGGGGTCATGGCCATCGGCTCGGAGTATCGGCACAAGACGATCACGAGCACCTTCTTGTCGACTCCCCAGCGGATCAAGGCCATGCTCGCCAAGGTCGTCGCCCTCATGGGTCTGGGCGTCTTCTACGGCCTCATCGCGATCATCGGATCCGTCGGGGTGGGCGCGAGCGTGCTCTCCCTCCTGGGCCTCGAGGCCTTCCCCTCCTCGGAGATTTTCCGGACGATGGCGCTCAGCCTGCTCGTTCTCGGACTCTGGGCCCTCATCGGGCTCGGCGTGGGCATCCTCATCAAGAACCAGGTCGCTGCCCTGCTCGTCGGCGTCGGCGTCGCCTGGATCGTCGAGCCGCTCGCCGGCCTCCTGCTCAGCTTCTGGTCGTGGGGCGCGCAGCACATCGTCCAATACCTCCCGAGCCAGGCCACGAGCGCCGTCGTCAACTCCGTGACACAGGGGCCGCAGGTTGCCCGCCTCGAGTGGTGGGCCGCCGCGCTCGTCCTCGCCGCCTACGCTGCGGTCCTGTCCGGTCTGGGCATCTGGCGGGTCGTGCGCGAGGACGTGAGCTGACGAACGCCAACCCCGTCGTGAGGTGAGGAGGGGGTATGCCGTGGCCCGGCATACCCCCTCCCTCCTGTCGTGCCGGGGGTTCGGTCGTGGGAGTCAAGGGATAGGCTGGACCGGTCCCGATCCGTCGCTGACGACGAAGCGAAGAAAGAGGCGTTGCCGCCGTGCCCGACCAGCCCCAGAGCGACCCCCAGTCCGCGTTCGGGCCCAACGAATGGCTCGTCGACGAGCTGTACGAGGCCTACACCAAGGACCGCAACTCGGTCGACAAGGCGTGGTGGGACTTCTTCAAGGACTACGAGCCGGGCGAGGCCGCCCTGGGCCGTGGCGCCGCAGTCCAGGCACACCGCGCAGCAGAGGCCAACGGCACCTCCGCCGCGCCCGCCAAGCCGGCTGCCCAACCCACGTCGAAGACGCCGGTCGCTCAGCCCCAGCAGTCGGCGTCGCAGGCTCCCTCCGCACCCGCGAAGGACACCTCTTCCCAAGTGGCGCCCGCCGCGCCAAAGCCCGCAGCGGCAGCTCCTGCCCCGGCGGCCCCCAAGCCGGCACCGACCACGGTCCCGTCGGCCAACCCGACGAAAGAGCCGGCCACGACGGCCTCTCCGTCCGCACCCAAACCGCGCGACATCCCTGCAGCACAGAAGCCCTCCGAGCTGAACGAGAGCAACGAGGTGCCGATCCGGGGTGCGAGCGCGCGGGTCGTCACGAACATGGAGTCCTCACTCGAGGTCCCCACGGCAACGAGTGTCCGCGCCGTCCCGGCGAAACTGCTCATCGACAACCGGATCGTCATCAACAACCACCTGGCACGCAGCCGTGGCGGCAAGGTCAGCTTCACGCACATCATCGGCTTCGCCCTCGTGAAGGCTCTGGGCTCGATGCCCGAGATGAACAACGGTTTCGGGCACGACGGGGCCGGAAAGCCCGTCCTAGTCAAGCCCGCGCACGTCAACCTCGGTATCGCGATCGATCTGGCCAAGCCCGATGGCAGTAGGCAATTGCTCGTGCCGTCCATCAAGGCCACCGAGGGCATGGACTTCGCGCACTTCTGGACGGCCTACGAGGACGTCATCAAGAAGGCGCGCGCCGGCAAGCTCGAGGTGAGCGACTTCCAGGGCACCACCATCTCGCTGACCAACCCCGGCACGATCGGCACGGTGCACTCCGTGCCCCGACTCATGCAGGGCCAGGGCGCGATCATCGGCGTTGGGGCCCTCGAGTACCCCGCGGAATGGCAGGGTGCGAGCAACGAGACCATCGACCGCAATGCCGTCTCCAAGATCCTCACGCTCACGAGCACCTACGACCACCGGATCATCCAGGGTGCGCAGTCCGGTGACTTCCTGCGGAGGGTGCACGCGCTGCTCCTCGGCGAGGACGGCTTCTACGACGAGATCTTCGAGAGCCTGCGCATCCCCTACGAGCCGGTGCGCTGGGTCCAGGACATCTCGGCGACGCACGACGACGACATCAACAAGGTCGCCCGCGTCCAGGAACTCATCCACGCCTATCGCGTGCGGGGCCACCTCATGGCCGACACCGACCCGCTCGAATACAAGCAGCGCCGTCACCCCGACCTCGACATCACCCGCCACGGTCTGACCCTGTGGGACCTCGACCGGCACTTCGCAACGGGCGGCTTCGGCGGCGAGCCCTTCCTCAAGTTGCGCAAGATCCTCGGCATCCTGCGTGACTCCTATTGCCGCACCATCGGTGTGGAATACATGCACATCCAGGACCCCGAGCAACGCGAGTGGATCCAGGCCAAGATCGAGGTCCCCCACGAGAAGCCGACCCGCGACGAACAGTTGCGGATCCTGCGACGACTCAATGCTGCGGAGGCTTTCGAGACCTTCCTCCAGACCAAGTTCGTGGGCCAGAAGCGCTTCTCCCTCGAGGGCGGCGAATCCGTCATCGCGCTGCTCGACCGGGTGCTTTCCTCCGCCGCCGACGACGGTCTCGACGAGGTCTGCATCGGCATGCCACACCGTGGCCGTCTCAACGTGCTCACCAACATTGCGGGCAAGTCCTATGGGCAGATCTTCCGCGAGTTCGAGGGCAAGCAGGACCCGCGCTCGGTCCAGGGCTCCGGTGACGTGAAGTACCACCTCGGCACCGAAGGCGAGTTCGTCGCCGAGAGCGGCGCGACGACCAAGGTCTACCTCGCCGCGAACCCCTCCCACCTCGAGGCCGTCGACCCCGTCCTCGAGGGCATCGTGCGGGCCAAGCAGGATCGCCTCAACCTGGCCGGCGAGGACTTCACCGTTCTCCCCGTCCTGCTCCACGGTGATGCCGCGTTCGCCGGACAGGGCATCGTGGCCGAGACCCTCAACCTGTCCCAGTTGCGCGGCTACCGCACCGGCGGGACGGTGCACATCGTCATCAACAACCAGGTCGGCTTCACCACCTCGCCGGCCTCGTCGCGGTCCTCGACCTACTCGACCGACGTCGCCCGGATGATCCAGGCACCGATCTTCCACGTCAACGGGGACGACCCCGAGGCCTGCGTGCGCGTGGCCGAGCTCGCCTACGACTTCCGCAAGGAGTTCCACAAGGACGTCGTCGTCGACATGGTCTGCTATCGCCGTCGGGGCCACAACGAGGGCGACGACCCCTCGATGACCCAGCCGCTCATGTACAACCTCATCGAGGCCAAGCGCTCGGTCCGCAAGCTCTACACCGAAGCGCTCGTCGGCCGAGGAGACATCGGACGCGAGGACGCCGAGGCCGCGCTGCGCGACTACCAGCAGCAACTCGAGCGGGTCTTCGTCGAGACCAAGGACGCCCTCAAGGAAGCCGACAAGGAGCAGTCCGCCAGCCAGGACGCCTACACGGGCACCGACCTCGAGGGTCAACACGGCCTCGAGCCGCCACTCGCCCAGATGAGTGACGCCGATGCCACGACGCACAGCGCGACGGAGACGGCGATCTCGGTCGAGCAACTCCAGCGCCTGGGCGATGCCTTCACCGCGATCCCCCAGGACTTCACCGTCCACCCGAAGTTGCTTCCCATGCTCGAGAAGCGCACGGCAAGCACGCGCGAAGGCGGCATCGACTGGGCGACGGGCGAGTTGCTCGCCTTCGGTTCCCTCCTCGCCGATGGCACCCCGGTCCGGCTCGCCGGCCAGGACAGCCGCCGAGGCACCTTCGTCCAGCGCCATGCGGTGCTCATCGACAAGAACACTGCGGAAGAATGGACACCCCTGCTCTACCTCGGCGACGGGCAGGCCAAGTTCTGGGTCTACGACTCACTGCTCTCCGAATACGCGGCCATGGGCTTCGAATACGGCTACTCCGTCGAGCGGCCCGATGCGCTCGTCCTCTGGGAAGCGCAATTCGGTGACTTCGCCAATGGCGCGCAGTCGATCATGGACGAGTTCATCAGCAGTTCCGAGCAGAAGTGGGGTCAGCGCTCCTCGGTGGTCCTGCTCCTGCCCCACGGCTACGAGGGCCAGGGCCCGGATCACTCCTCAGCCCGCATCGAGCGCTACCTGCAGATGTGCGCCGAGGACAACATGTCCGTCTGCTACCCGTCGACCCCGGCGTCCTATTTCCACCTGCTGCGCCGACAGGCCTACCAGCGGCCTCGTCGCCCGCTCATCGTCTTCACCCCGAAGTCGATGCTGCGCCTCAAGGCCGCGGCCAGCGCGCCGGAGGACTTCACGACCGGCGGCTTCCGTCCGGTGCTTCCCGACCGCGAGGGCGCGACCGGCTCCAATGTCACGCGCGTCCTCATCGCTGCCGGCAAGTGCGTCTACGAGCTCGAGGCCGAGCGGGAGAAGCGCGGGGATGACCAGACCGCCATCCTCCGTCTCGAGCAGTACTACCCGCTACCGGCGCATGACCTGGCACGTGAATTGGCCAAGTACCCAGGTGCCGAGGTCGTCGTCGTCCAGGACGAGCCGCAGAACCAAGGCGGCTGGCCCTTCCTCGCCCTCAACCTCCCGGAAGCCCTGGCCGACCTCGGCGAGACCCGGCCGTTGCGGATCGTGGCGCGCAAGGCCTCGGCGTCGCCGTCCACGGGCTCGACCAAGAAGCACGCGGTGGAGCAGGCCCACTTGATGGCGCGCGCCTTCGACCGCTGATCGAGCGCACGGGTAACCTCAGGACGTGTACTTCACTGACCGTGGGATCGAGGAACTCGAAGCGCGACGGGGCGAGGAAGAAGTCACTCTTGAGTGGCTCGCCGAGCAGTTGCGCACGTTCGTCGACCTGCACCCCGAATTCGAGGTGCCCGTCGAGCGACTGGCCACCTGGCTGGCCCGACTGGACGACGAGGACGAATGAGCATGAGTGAGCACGGCATCGAGTTCCGGCCGAGCGCCGACTTCACCGCCAGTCGGGACGGGATCCGCGACACGGGCATCGTCTTCCTCGGAGACTCCTTCGTCGTCGGGGTCGGCGACCCCAAGGGCCAGGGTTGGGTGACCCGCGTCGTGGGCCGCACCCATCATCCCGACGTGCAACTCACGGCATACAACCTCGGTCTGCGCGGTGACACCTCAGCGGGAGTCCTCACCCGCTGGCAGGGTGAGGTGCCGCTGCGTTGGGAGGGTCGCGGCGAGCGCCGTCTGGTGCTCTCCGTCGGCACCAATGACGTCCTGACCGGGGTGTCCCTGGCCCGGCACCGCCTCAACATCGCCAACATCCTCGACGATGCGAGCGCCAACGGGGTGGCCGTCCTCGTGGTGAGTCCCCCACCGACCGATGACCACGTGCTCAACGAGAAGTTGGCCGTCCTCGTCGAGGCCCAGGCCGACGTCTGCGCGCGCCGCTCGGTGCCCTTCGTCGACACCTTCTCCCCGCTGCTCGGTCACGACCAGTGGCAGTCCGACCTCGCTGCCTCATCGGTGGAGGGCCATCCCGGCCAGGCCGGCTACGGCCTCATGGCCTGGCTCGTCCTCCACAACGGCTGGAATGAATGGCTGGGCATCGCCTGAGCCGATCGGGCGCTGCCTGATCGCATTGTCGCCGGCAGCCCTCAGACGGTGAAGACGACCTTGCCGTCGACCTGCCCAGCAGCCATCGCCTCGAACCCCTCACGCGCGTCCGCGAGCGGGAGCACTCGGTCGATCCGGGGCACGATGCCGTTGGCGACGACAAACTCCGCCAGTTGCTCCAATTCCTCGCGCGTCCCCATCGTGGAGCCGATGACCTGGAGCTGCTTGAAGAAGATCTTGGTCAGCTCGGCCTTCGCCGGGGCGTCCCCACTGGTCGCGCCGCAGATGACGATCCGCCCACCGGGTCGCAGCGAGTTGACCGAGTGGGACCAGGTCGCGGCGCCAACGGTCTCCATGACCGCATCGACGCGCTCGGGCAGTCGCGCCCCAGACTCGAAGGCCTGGGCGGCCCCGAGGGCCAGGGCCGCCTCCCCCTTGGCGGCATCGCGGCTGGTGACCCACATCCGCAACCCGGCAGCACTCCCCAACTGCACGAGCGCCGTCGCCACCCCACCGGATGCCCCCTGGACGAGCACCGTGTCGCCTTCGGAGATACCACCGTTGGTGAAGAGCATTCGGTATGCCGTGAGCCAGGCCGTGGGGAGGCAGGCCGCCTGCTCCCACGAGAGGCCGGTCGGCTTCGGCACGACATTGCGGGCGGGGACGCGGACCTGCTCGGCCAAGGTACCCGGGTGGAGCTCGGAGAGGAGCGAACGCTTGGGGTCGAGGGTCTCGTCGCCCACCCAGCCCGGCGTCGCGATGACGGCATGGACGAGCACCTCGTTGCCCTGGTCATCCGTGCCCGCCGCGTCACAGCCCAGGATCATCGGGAGCCGGTCCGCGGGGAGTCCGACTCCGCGCAGGGACCAGACATCGTGGTGATTGAGGGCGGCCGTGCGGACGTTGACGGTCACCCAGTCTTCGGGAGTGCTCGGCGCCTCGATGTCCCCGACCTCGAGGCCGGACAGGGGGTCATCGGCGGACTGGCGGGCGGCATAGGCAGCAAGCATGGATCGACCCTATCCCCCACCTCTGGCCCGCCAGCAGGTCAGCCGAGGGTGAGGACGAGGGAGACGAGGAGGGCGACGATCACCGAGTTGAAGGTGAAGGCGATCAGTCCATGGCGTCGGACCGCCGTGCGCATCGTCGACGTCGTCAGTGCCACGTCGGTCGTGCCCAAGGTCGATTGCACCGAACTCGCGAAGTACTCGTAATCACTGAAGCGCTGCTCTCGCTCCCCCTGCCACGCCAGTCCACCCTCGGTGAGGTCCATGCGGGCGTACTGCACGGCATACGCCATCGCCATGTCCAGCCACGAGGTCACCACCAGCGCGACGCCGAGCAGCAGCAAGGAGGCATCCCGCCGGAGATCGGGATAGAGCACGAGCACGATGACGCCGAGCAGGGCCATACCAGCGGCGTTGGCCGCAAAGGAGTGGCTGCTCGTGCTGCCGAGCAAAAGGCGCGCCAGCCATCGCGTTCGCGGCGTGTGGGCGGGGTCGGCGAGCAGGCGGTCGCGCAGCACGGCACCGGAGGCGTCCTGGTACGCAGCACGACACAGCCACCAGTGGGTCAGGGAGAAGGCTGCCCACCCGCTGAGCAGCGCCGTGATGACCACGGTGAGCAAAGTCGTGTTCGACACTGCTCGCACGATGCCGGTGGCCGCGATGCCGGTGATCGACGCGGTAGCCATGGCGGCCACAGAACGGCGGTTTTCGCGAAGGATCCACGCCCCGGGTCGAGAGGCGTCCTCGATCCGGCCAGGGCTTTTCGACGTGGCCGCGTCGTCGTGCCCATCCCCGGCGATCTCGTCGGCTTCGTCAGCTCTCCCTGGCGTCATTGCTGCATCCCCCCGATGCATCTGTGCGTGTTCAGTCGGCGAGGACTGTCGGTGCGGCCCGGCGCAGGCCGTCGCGCCAGTCGGGCAGGGGCGCGATGCCGGCCTCCGCCCATCGGTCGTGGGACAGGACGCTGTATGCCGGGCGGGCCGCCGCCGCGGGGTACATCGCGGCGTACTCGGCACTGGTGATCGGCTGGACCCGCTCGGGGTCCAGGCCCAACTCCTCGAAGGTCGCTCGCGCGAAGTCGAACCACGAGCACTCGCCCGAGCCGGTGCCGTGCCAGATGCCGAAGGGCGCCCCCCGGTCGACGAGGCGGACGACGGCCTCGGCCAGATCACGCGTCCACGTCGGCTGGCCGACCTGGTCGCTCACGACCGTGAGCGTGTCGCGGGCAGCGGACAGTCGCTTCATGGCCTTCGGGAAGCCCGTCGGGCCGGCCGCTCCATAGAGCCAGGCCGTCCGGACGATCCACGACTGGGGGCACTCGGCGCGCACGGCCCACTCGCCGGCCGCCTTGGTGCGGCCGTAGGCCGACACGGGAGCGGGCGGAGCGTCCACGGCATACGGGGAATCGGCGTCCCCGGCGAAAACATAGTCGGTCGAGATCTGCACCATGGCCGCGCCGGTCGCGGCCGCGGCGCGGGCGAGGTTGGCGGCACCGACGGCGTTGATGGCGAAGGCCAGGCCCTCCTCCTCCTCGGCCCTGTCGACAGCGGTGTGGGCGGCACAGTTGGCGACGACGTCGTGGCCGGCCACCTGCTCCAGGCACTGGGCAGAGTCGAGGATGTCCAGCTCGGGCAGGTCGCGGCGGGTCACCGCGTGGCCGGCGGCTTCGAGCACCTCACACAGGTCCTGGCCGAGCATGCCGTTGGCGCCGGCGACCAACCACCGCATCAGTGCGACTCTCCAGCGGCAGGCGCGTCGACGACCTGTTGTGTCGCGGCGTACTTCGCCTCGGTCTCGGCCTTCATCGGCCGCCACCAGTCCTCGTTGGCCTGGTACCAGTCGATCGTCGCCCGAAGGCCGGACGGGAAGTCGCGGTAGGTCGGCTCCCAGCCGAGCTCCGTGCGCAGTCGCGTCGAGTCGATGGCGTAGCGCAGGTCGTGGCCGGCTCGGTCGGTCACGTGGTCGAAGGCGTTCGGGTCCTGACCCATCGCCTCGAGGATGTCGCGGATGACGGTGACGTTGTTGACCTCGCCGTCGGCACCGATGAGGTAGGTCTCACCGATCTGGCCCCGATCGATGATCGCCCAGACACCGGTGTTGTGGTCGTCGACATGGATCCAGTCGCGCACGTTCAGGCCAGCGCCATAGAGCTTGGGTCGGACCCCATCGATCACATTGGTGATCTGCCGGGGGATGAACTTCTCGACGTGCTGACGGGGACCATAGTTGTTGGAGCAGTTCGAGATGGTCGCCTGCACCCCGAAGGAGCGCACCCAGGCTCGCACGAGCATGTCCGACCCTGCCTTGGTCGAGGAATAGGGCGAGGAGGGGTTGTAGGGGGTCGACTCCGAGAAGCGCTCCGGGTCGTCCAACTCCAGGTCTCCGTAGACCTCATCGGTGGAGACGTGGTGGTAGCGCACGTTGTGCTTGCGCACAGCTTCGAGCAGCGTGAAGGTACCGATCAGGTTGGTCTGGACGAAGGGCCACGGGTTGGCGAGTGAGTTGTCGTTGTGCGACTCGGCGGCAAAGTGCACCACGAGATCGCTCTCCCCCACCAGTTGGTTGACGAGCTCGGCGTCGGCGATGTCACCCTTGACGAAGGTGATGCGGTCGAGGGCCCCGTCCAATGACGCCCTGGTCCCGGCATACGTGAGCGCGTCGAGCACCGTGATCTGCGCCTCGGGGCGGGTGGCCAAGGTCAGGTGGACGAAGTTGCTGCCGATGAAACCGGCTCCACCGGTGACGAGGATGCGCATGGGTTTCAGCCTACCGAGCGCTCACGGGGTGCCGGCGCAGGCACCGGGGCCAGTAGCGTTGGCCCCATGAAGGGCATCATCCTCGCCGGCGGGTCAGGCACGCGCCTGCACCCGATCACCAAGGGCATCAGCAAGCAACTCATGCCGATCTATGACAAGCCGATGATCTACTACCCGCTGTCGGTCCTGATGATGGCCGACATCAGGGAGATCCTCATCATCACCACCCCCGCGGACCAGGAGCAGTTCCAGCGTCTGCTGGGCGATGGGAGCGAGTGGGGGATCGAGATCACGTATGCCGTGCAGCCATCCCCCGACGGTCTGGCCCAGGCCTTCATCATCGGGGCGGACTTCATCGGTGAGGACGCGGTGGCCCTGGTGCTCGGCGACAACATCTTCCACGGGAGCGGGTTGGGCACCTCGCTGCGTGGGCTCAAAGGACTCTCGGGGGGCCACGTGTTCGCCTACCACGTGAGCAACCCCACGGCATACGGTGTCGTCGAGTTCGACAAAGGCGGGCGCGTCCTGTCGATCGAGGAGAAGCCGACCCAGCCGAAGTCCAACTTCGCCGTCCCCGGCCTGTACTTCTATGACAACGACGTCGTCCAGATCGCCCGTGCGCTCAAGCCGAGCGCCCGCGGTGAGCTCGAGATCACCGGCATCAACGATGCCTACCTCCAGCGTGGCGACCTCACGGTCACGGTCCTCCCGCGCGGCACCGCGTGGTTCGACACGGGCACCTTCGAAGGGCTGATGGACGCCAGTCAGTTCGTCCACGTCGTCGAGGCGCGTCAGGGCTACAAGATCGGCTGCGTCGAGGAGATCGCCTGGCGCGCTGGCTGGATTGATGACGACCAGTTCCGGGCCCTCGGCGACGCCCTCGCCAAGTCCGGTTACGGCACCTACATCCACGCCCAGCTGGAGCGAGGCATCTCCTGATGGAGATCACCCCGCTCGCCATCTCGGGTGCCTTCGTCGTGACCCCCCGCCAGTTCCCCGACGGTCGCGGTGTCTTCCTTGAGTCCTTCCGAGGGGACAAACTCGCCGAGCAGCTCGGTCACCGACCCGACCTCGTCCAGACCAACATCTCGGTCTCGGCTCGGGGCACCGTCCGCGGCATCCACTTCGCGGATGTTCCGCCCAGCCAAGCGAAGTACATCACCTGCCTCTCCGGTGCCCTGGTCGACTACATCGTCGACATCCGGGTCGGCTCACCGACCTTCGGGCAGTGGGAATCAGTCGTGCTCGACACGGTCGACCGCAAGGCGGTCTACCTCTCCGAGGGTATGGGCCACGCCTTCTGCGCGATCGAGGACGACACGACCGCGATGTATCTCGTGACCGCGACCTACAACCCGGCCGGCGAGCACGGCATCCACCCGCTCGATCCCGAGATCGGACTCGCGCTGCCCGAGGGCATCGAGCCGTTGCTGTCCGCCAAGGACTCGGCGGCGCCCTCGCTCCGCGAGGCGATCGACGCCGGTCTCCTTCCCACGTGGGGGCAATGTCAGTCGTATGCCGCGGAGCTCGCCTCCCGCACGCGCTGACCGAGCCGGGGGTCAGGCGAGCCCGGCGACGGCGGCCGCAACTGCGTCGGCCACGCCCTCTTGAAAGACCGAGGGGACGATCTCGTCAGGAGTCGGCACTGGCACCAGCGCTGCGATCGCGCCGGCTGCGGCCAACTTCATGGCTTCGGTGATTCGCCCAGCACCGGAGTCGAGAGCCCCCCGGAAGATCCCCGGAAAGGCCAGCACGTTGTTGATCTGGTTCGGGAAGTCCGAGCGTCCGGTGGCCACGATGGCCGCGTGCCGGCGGGCGACGTCCGGATGGACCTCTGGGGTGGGATTGGCCAGCGCGAAGATCATGCAGTCGCGAGCCATTCGCGCGACCTGCGCCTCGGGGACGGTGCCGCCCGACACTCCGACGTAGACGTCAGCTTCCACGAGCGCGTCGCCGAGCCCTCCGTGGATGCCACGGGGATTGGTCGAGGCGGCGAGCGCGAGTTTGTGACCGCCGAGATCTCCCCGTGATGGAGCCAGGATCCCCCGGCTGTCGCAGACGATGACGTCGCGGACCCCAGCCCGTTGGAGAAGCTTGGTGACGGCGACTCCCGCCGCTCCGGCGCCGGCCACCACCACCCGCTGCTCGGCGAGTTCGCGGTCGAGGACCTTGCACGCGTTGATCAGGCCAGCGAGGACGACGATGGCCGTGCCGTGCTGGTCGTCGTGGAAGACGGGGATGTCGAGGCGATCCTTGAGTTGCTCCTCGATGTCGAAGCAGCGAGGCGCCGAGATGTCCTCCAAGTTGATCCCGCCGTAGCTGGGCGCGATCCGGACGATTGCTTCGACGAGTTCGTCGACCGTGCCCGACTCCATCACGACGGGCACGGCATCGATGTCAGCGAAGTGCTTGAAGAGGACCGCCTTCCCCTCCATCACCGGCATCGCACCCAACGGGCCGATGTCGCCCAGGCCCAGGACTGCGGTTCCATCACTGATGACGGCGACGGTGTTGCCACGTGCGGTGTAGCGAAGGGACAAGGTGGGGTCGGCCGCGATCGCGAGCGACACCTCGGCCACCCCGGGTGTGTACAGCAGCGCCAGATCCGCACGATCCCGCAGCGGCTGGGTGGCGTGTACGCCGAGTTTGCCGCCCTCGTGCGCCCGGAAGACCGGGCTCTGAGGGTCGAAAGCAAACTGCTCGGGCGCGGCGGCCATGGGAGGACTCCTGGACGAGATCGATGAGGTGCGGGCGGCACCGGCCTTGTGCGCCCGAGGTGGTGGGCGATCAGCGATGCCGACGGCAGGGGTGACCGCAGCCGGGCCATCATCCCACGGCGCAGCGCGCCATCGCGTGTGATTCATGCCGCAGGATGAGCACGTGCTCGTCCTTCCCCTGAGCCTGGTCCGCGTCCGAGGACGCTCGATGCTCCCGACCTACACCGAGGGCGACCTCCTCGTGGTCACCTCACGCTTCGTCCTGCGCCCCGGGCAGATCGTGGTCCTCGACTTGCCTCCGGACCGCCACGGCGAGCGCCGGCCACGATCGATCAAGCGCCTCCTTCGACGCGACCCCGGCGATCCGTCACGTTGGTGGATCGACTCCGACAACGCCGCTGAGGGGGTCACCTCCTTCGATATCGGTCCGGTCCCTGAGTCGTCGATCGTCGGGGTGGTCATGACCCGGCTCCCCAGAGCCCTCGCCCACCGCCTCGGGAGGTAGGTTGGGTGGTGACCCGTTCGCCTCGCCGACCCGGCGCTGACCTCAGGAGTGACATGTTCGACCGTCTGCTGCGTATCACCGACGTGAGTGCCCACTGCGACCTTCCCTGCGGTGTCTATGACCCGGCTCAGGCCCGGATCGAGGCCGAGTCGATCAAGGCCGTCTGCAAGAAGGTCGCCGACAGCGACGACGCGGACTTCCGCGTCCGCGCCGCGATCATCAAGGAGCAGCGCTCCGAGTTGGTCAAGCACCACCTGTGGGTGCTCTGGACCGACTACTTCAAGCCGCCGCACTTCGAGAAGTTCCCCGAGCTCCACACCCTCGTCAACGAGGCCACCAAGCTCGCCGGCGCCTCCGGCACGAAGGGTTCCTTCGACGAGTCGGTCGCCGATGAGCTGCTGGCCAAGATCGACCGGATCGCCGAGATCTTCGCCGAGACGAAGAAGTGACGCAGTCGGCCTGAGCCCCCTGCGCTGCTGAAGGGCGCCACCCATCGCGGGTGGCGCCCTTCAGCCGCCTCGTGTCGAGGTGCCTCCACAACTGCCACGACGGCCACGTATGCCGTGGAGCCAGCAAGGGACCGAATTGACCGCACGTGAGGCCAGATCAGGTCGCGTGTGGTCTTGGCACGCTGGCCACGTAGACCTCGCCGCGGCCCCGCACGCGAACGTCGGACTCTCCGAAGGGGACGAACACCGACTCCATGTCACGGAGCACGCACTCCGATTCCGCGGTGGACAGCTGGACATTCCCCCGCAGGACGAAGACGATGCGCGGCGACCCAGCTCCCGGGAGGCCGTCGGCGTGTGCCGGATCGACCCGGTGCAGGGTGAACTGCTCGGATGCCGAGTCGAACACCTGCACTCCGGGCGACACCTCGCGCGCTCGCCCAGCCACACCCGTTGCCGCAGTGTCCACGATCCGGAGCAACTCGGCCGTGTTGACCTCCTTGGCGGTCAGGCCGGCCCGGACGACGTTGTCAGAGTTGGCGAGGATCTCGATGCCCAACCCGCGAACGTAGGAATGGAGCACACCGGCCGCGACGTCGACGAACTCGCCCGGCTGCAACACGCGGTGGGACATGGCGACGAGAACCGCGAGCCCGATGTCATCGGGGTGTTCCTCGGCGACGCGCACGATCGCGGCGGCCGCGTCCCCGAACTCGTCGTCGGTCGCCTCCACGCGCACGCACGCCGCGACGATCTCGCGGGTGAGGGCGAGCGCGTCGCGACTGGGCGTGGCCAGAACGTGGTCCAGGAAGGCGTGCATGGGGTCGCTCGCCTCCGCCGAGGCCGTGAGGGCTGCGGTGAGCTCCGGCACGTCCAGACGCCCGACGAAGGCTGCGGCCTGGGCCGCGTCACGGACACCGATGAAGACCTCGAAGGGGGCGATCGCCAGCAACAACTCCGGCTTGGCGCAGTCATCGACATAGGTGCCGGGGCCGCGGGTCCTGCGGACATGCTGAGCTTGCTCGGCGGTGGGGTGGACCTGGATCGAGATGGCCTTGCCGGGCGCGAGCACCTTGAGGAGGAAGGGCAGTCGCGGTCCGAAACGCGCGACCGTGTCCGCGCCCAGTAGTGCCTCCGGATCGCGGTCCAGCCAGGTGGCCAGGTCGAGGTGGTCACGGTCCTTCAGCAAGGATGGACCGGCCTCGTGAGCCCCCATCCAGAACTCCGACTCCGGCTCCGGGCTGGGGATCGGCAGTCCTCGGAGGCTGGCGATGGAGACGCGCGAGCCCCAGGCATCGTTGAAGACGATGGGTTCGAGGCGTTCCACGAGGTGTCCTCATCAGGTCGGAAGGGGGCCCGTTGATGCTACCCGGGGCTCAGCGACGGGTGGTCCAGCGCTGGTTGATGACCTGCTCCAGCGCCATGACCACTCGTGGGTCGTACTCATAACCCAGCCCGAGGTGCATGCGCTCGATCGCGGAGGTGATGGCCTGAGTGTCCCGCCGTCCACCAGTGAGATCGTCAAAGGCATTGGCGACCTTGAGGATCCGGCTGGTCAGGGGCACCTCAACGGCGTATTCCACCACCGAGCGATACGGGGTGGCCTGGCCCTCGACCACCGTCGCGACCACCTCGAGGTCCGGGTTGTGCCGGATGATCGCGGCGCCATCGTTGGCCATGGTCTGTTGGTCATGGGGCGCAGCGAGGACCGTGGCACCGGCAGGGATCGGGTGCTGCAGACCCAGTTGACCCAAGTCGTGCAGGAGTGCCGCGAACTCGAGCGACCGCACGTCATGCGCGCTGACCCCCAAACGGAAGGCGGTCGCCCTCGCGAGGTCAGCCACTCGCTCGGCATGCCGCCTCGGAGTGTAGCCACCCTCCTCGGTCAACCTGGCCAGGGTTCGGACGGTCTGGCGGAAGGTCGCCCCGACGCCCACGTAGAGGCCGACGGAGAAGGAGATCAGGACCACGGGCAACAGCGACAGCGGGATCGCGGCAACCCCCACGACGGGTGCGGTGAGGGCCGCCATGGGCGCGGGCACCACCAAGGCCAAACTCAAGGGGGCCGCCTCTGTCATCTCGTCCCTGAGCGCAGCCCGCAGTCGCGCGTGCTCACGGCGTGCGCGCGCGGCGGCGGCAAGGGTGCGTTCGAGGGCAAGCCCGACCAGGCACACCCCGATGAGGGCGAGCGCCACGAGAACACGGGAGGTGGAGTCATCGGCAGCCCAAGCCCACAACGATCGGCGCTCGCCGATGCTGCTGCGGACCAGCCACACGGCAAGGGCGATCCCGAGGAGTCGAGCGGCAGATGCGGTGTGCACGCCCGCGCCGACGCGGGCAGCGAGCGAGGGCGTGGCATGCCGGATGAGGAGCGCCAACAGCTGGGCACTCGCGACGAGCAGGATCACGACGGCTGGGCGGACATCGAAGTCCGGAGAGCCGTCGATGGCATGGAGGACCGATGCCGACAGACCAGCGGTCATGGCGACCGGGGCCAGCCGCCGTCCGCTGGGGAGGCGAATCTCCATGACTGCACCCGCTAGCACGAGGACGAAGACGGTTGTCATCAACGGCATGGCCTGCCCCCACGCGCGCACGGTCTGTTCGAATCCCGTCGCGATGCTGGCCAGGAGAACCACGAGAGCCAGCGAGATGACCACGGATCCCGCGGGCAACCGACGAAAGGCCCTTCTCACGTACTCGTCCCGGATCTCGGTCTGGCCACACACCAGGCAAGCGCCTCGGTGAGCCGGACCGGAAGAGACTGGGTCGGATCGAACTCGAGGCAGAACTCGGCCACGCTGAGATCTCGCTGGTGGACACCCACGGCCATGTCGTATGCCGCGGCGAGAGCGACGATCTCGCTTCCCGTTGGTCGATCGGTCACGCGGGAGCCACCGGCCAGGAGGGCAGCAGCACCTCGGAGGAAGGCGACACCCACGAGCATCTGGGCTCCGCGACCAGCGTGGGTCGAGCCGTCGGGCCGGGGTGCGGGACGTGGGCCTGACCGTGGCAGGGCAATCTGGCCGAGGTCATGGAGCAGCCCGGCGCGCTCGATGTCGCGAACCTCGGCGGCACCGAGGCCGAGGTGCTCCGCGAGGCGTCCCGCGAGTTGCCCCACGCGAGCGGCATGGCCAACCAGATGCGGGAGCCGCAACTCGATGGCGGCCACCAGCAACTCCAAGGATTGCTCCTGGGTCCGCTTCTGTGCGGCGTACTGGCCCAGCGCCCATTGGGCACCCATGAGCGGCGCCAGGGCCAGCACGACACTCACCGCACCCAGCCCTGCCGGCAGCCAGAGGATCACCAGCAGGGTGGCGAGGACCGCGTATCCCAGTGACAGTGCACCCGTCGTGAGAAAGAGGCGAGAGGCCGTCAGCCGCAGTGGGACGCCCTGGGAGACGCGCATGATCCCGGCGATGAGAATGACATTGACGACCGCTTGCGCACCCACCGCGACAAGAAGGGGAATGGCCAGTTCAGCGGTCACCGGCCCAAGTCCTCGCAGCGCCGCAGCCTGCGAACTCCCCCCCGCAGCGGAGTAGACGACTCCGGCCACCACTCCCAGCAGCCCAGACACCGCCATGTTGAACACTCGTGCCGACCACGGCGTGCGCACTCTGGAGACGCCTGCGACGAGCACCCCCACGAGGCCGGCACCCAACGGGCCGACCACCACGGCGGCCGCGAGCAGAAGGATTCCCAGGAGCGTGATGCCGACTTGGGACTCGACGAGGTTCTCCCCCACCGACCAGATGATCGCCGAGAGCACGGCGAGGGCGATGAATGGTCCCGGATCGGGCGGGGCGCCGGCCAGCGCGGCCGCCATCAAGGCGGCCACGGCCACCCCGCACACCGACGCGATGTAGACGTGGGTGGCGCTCGAGATCGTGGGCTGACCGGCCTCAACCGTCACGGTCGGTCACATGGCGAGGGTCGGTCAGGGCCTCCATGTCCAGACTTGGGGGGTCAACTTCTCAAGTCCGGAACCCTTTGTCAAGGACACGACCTGAGTGCGCGGCACTGGGTTGCTCTCGACCTCGAGGGAGGCGGCGCTTGCCGCTGCAGCACCTGCGACGGTGGTCAGGGCCAGCAGGGTGGTGGCACAGAAGAGACGACGTGTACGCATGTGATACTCCCCATGATCATGGCCAGTCCACCGGTGGAGCTGACGTCCGGGTCCCATTCTGGCACAGCCCTTCATGTGCGAGAATGGCACAAGGCCACACGGCACACACTGTCGTGTCGTGCATCCCACCCCGTTTGGAGACATCTCATGAGCAAGCGTGCGCGCAAGCGTCGTTCCCGCAAGGGCAACGGCGCCAACCACGGTCGCCGTCCCAACGCCTGAGCGCGGACCATGACCCGAGAAAGGGGCTGGACACCATGGTGTCCAGCCCCTTTCTCGTCCGTCCGGGCGCCGGCCTCAGCCGCGATCGTCGAAACGCACGACCGTGATGCTCTGCATGATGGACATGCGCAAGGTCATCGGCGCCGATTCCTGAGCGCAGGAGCGACGGATCACCGCCTTGAGCGTGCGCTCGAGGTCGTGCTCGGCCAGACACGGCCCGCACTCCTGCAAGTGCGCGGCCACGCGTGCCACGTCCATCGGACCCATCTCCCCGTCGAGGTATTCGAAGATGCGGTGGAGCACCTCCGAACAGTCGGTGTGCCCCTCATGGGGTTCCGCGCCTCCGGGCGGGACCGCCTGCGTGCCATCCCCGGTGCTCATCGCTCGGCCTCCCCGTCATCGCTGCTCGGATCATCTCCGGCAGCCGAGGCCCCCGGTCGACCCGCGGCGCTGAACCCGCGGTCCTGGGCGTAGTCCGTGAGCAACTCGCGCAGTTGCCGACGGCCGCGGTGCAGGCGGGACATGACGGTGCCGATCGGGGTGCCCATGATCTCGGCGATCTCCTTGTAGGCAAAGCCCTCGACGTCCGCGAGGTAGACGGCGAGCCGGAACTCCTCCGGCAACGCCTGCAGCGCGCGCTTCACCTCGGTGTCGGGGAGATGCTCGAGTGCCTCGACCTCGGCGGACTTCAGCCCGGAGGAGGTGTGGGAGGCCGCTCGGGCGATCTGGTAGTCCTCGACCTCTGCGGCGTCGGACTGCTTGGGCTCGCGTTGCTTCTTGCGATAGCTGTTGATGTAGGTGTTGGTGAGGATGCGATACATCCACGCCTTGAGGTTGGTCCCCGGCCGGTACTGGTGGAAGGCCGCGAACGCCTTGGCGAAGGTCTCCTGGACGAGGTCCTGGGCATCGGTGGGGTTGCGGGTGGTGCGCAGTGCCGCCGAATACAGCTGATCCAGCAGTGGCAGGGCCTCGCGCTCGAAGCGGGCCCGACGCTCCTCAGGGGACTCCTGCGCGAGATCGACGGTGGCGTCGGCCTCGGCCTGGGCATCATCGAAGGAGATCGAGGGGTCCTCGATCTCCTCGGTGGACTCGACGGGTTCGGACGTGGTGGGAGTGCTCATCGCGCTCCACCCTAGCCGCGCATCGACCGGCGCGGCTGCCGCGAGCACCAACATGGGACCGCCTCGGACATCGGGAATGGGACGGAGGGGACAACGCCCGCCCGCGGCCGGGACATTCCCGGCTGGCCCACAGGCGGTCGTATGCCGTCCGCTCACCTCACGAGGAAAGCGCGGCCAGCCACGTGGTCACCTCACTGGCGACACGCACCGGGCTGGTGAGCGTGTGAGTGCCGGGCACCTCGACGAGGTCGAGGCCATCGGCGGCCTCGCGGGACAGGGTCACGGCGAGTTCGCCCCGGACCTCGTCGGGAGTGCCGAAGGGATCACGAGCCCCTTGGACCACCCGCACCGGCACGCCGGCCGCCACGGGTCGAGCAAGCTCGGACACCCGTGAGGCCTGCGGTTTGCCCGGCAGGTGGAGCGGAAAGGACAAGCAGAGCACGGCGTCGGCGCCGGTCTGCTCGTGCGTGCGGCAGGCCACCCGCGCCCCCGCACTGCGCCCACCGACGACGAGGACCCCACCTGGCGCATGGTCACGCGCCGACGCGACCAGGGAGGGCCAGGCCTCATCGAGCCGAGGCGGGCGATCGGCCACGCGGCGACCCGCGACCCGCCACGGCTGATCGACCAGGGCCACGGCCCAACCTGCGCGGACGGCGGCCTCGCGCACGGCCAGGACGTCCTTGGACCACGACTGGCCCCCTGCCCCATGCCCGAGCACGAGCAAGCCCCGGCCGACACCGGGCCCTCCCCCCGCCGGGATCGTTCCCGCACCCGACGGCGCTGCGAAAGCGGACGGCATACGCATCGTGACGCGGCCAGGTCCCGCGGGAGTCTCGACGATCACGACCACCGGCTCACCCATTGATGACCTCCCCCGTGGTCGGGTCGACGACACCGACGAGGTCACTCACGGGAGCGGGCAGGAGCAACTCCGGGCCGTTGGACCGGTTGGAACTCACCGCCCGGCTCACCGGGTGGGCCTCGAAGCGCCCCGGGGCAGCGGTCACGAGAAGGTCGGAAACCTCGTCGGGGCTGGTCACGTCAGGCGCCAGCCATCGCTCCCAGTCGTCGCGCTCGAGGACCAGCGGCTGGCGGTCGTGGATCCGATCCAGTCCGGGCTCCGCGGCGACGGTGACAACGGCAAAAGTCGTGAGCCAGGCCATCGGGTCCTGAGGATCGGCGATCGCGCGATCCCGCCAGAACTCGTAGATCCCGGCCATGGCCAGCGTCGCGCCGTCGGCGCGGTGGATGAAGAAGGGCTGTTTGCGGGGCTTGCCCTTGGCGTCATTGGCCGTGGGCGAGACCTGCCACTCGTACCAGCCCTCCGCCGGGACCAGCGCCCGCCGGGCCCCCAGGGCCTTGGCGAAGGATGGCTTGCTCGCCACGGTCTCCGCGCGGGCGTTGATCATCCGGGCGCCGCCTCGGATGTCCTTGGACCAACTGGGCACCAGGCCCCAGGTGAGCAATCGGAGTTGGCGGACGGGCTCGACGTCGGTGTCGGCCTCTTCCCCCGTGCGCGGCCGACGGGTGAGGACGACCGGCGCCTGCTTCGTGGGCGCCATGTTGAAGTCCGGACTGCCAGCAGGCGGGTCCTGGGGCGAGACGAGGATGCTGCGCGTGGGTTCGCCGGTCCGCTCCTCCTCGATCTCGAACTCCTCGATGAGCTCGCCCACGTTGGCCGATGCTGCATAACGCCCGCACATGGCCCCAAGGCTACGCGGGCACTCCCCGCACCCCGGGGCTGCGAGCAACTACGGTAGGAAGAACCGATGGCCCGCAGGACCGACGTGTCACGCCCAGGAGTTCACTCATGATCGTTCGTCGAATCGCCCGCCCCATGCTCGCTGCCATGTTCGTGGTCGGCGGTCTGGACCAGTTGCGTCGCCCGGCGTCCAAGGCGGCCGCGGCGGCCCCCGTCGTGGATGCCCTGAGCGCCGTTGCTCCGCTGCCGGACGACCCCGAGCTCGCGGTGCGGGCCAACGGTGTGGCCATGCTGGCCGGCGGTGCCCTGCTCGCCACCGGCCGGGTCCCGCGCTTGGCCTCCACCCTGCTCGCCGGCTCGCTCGTGCCGACGACCATCGCTGGCCACCCCTTCTGGCGCGAGACCGACCCGGTGAAGAAGCAGCAGCAGCGGGTGCAGTTCCTCAAGAACCTCGGCCTGCTCGGTGGATTGCTTCTGGCAGCCGTCGACACCGAGGGCAAGCCGGGCGTGACCTATCGCGCCAAGCTCGCTGGGGACAGCGTGGCCCGCACCTGGGCGACGACCCGGCGCGAGGCCCGCCACGCCGCCCGCGCGGCGGCCAAGGACGCCAAGTTGCTGTCCGTGCAGGCACAGAATGCCCTCAGCTGATTGGCCCGCGCCGGTCGCCCGAGGGCCGATCGACGCCATCGTGACCCTGCCCGGGTCGAAGTCCCTCACCAACCGCTACCTCGTCCTCGCCGCCCTCGCCGGTGATGTCTCCCGGCTTCGTCGACCTCTTCGCTCGCGCGACACCCTCCTCATGGCCGACGCCCTGCGCGCCCTCGGATGCCGGGTCGACGACGTCGACGACTCACCGGATGCGGATTGGCTGGTCACACCCGCCGCACTCACCGGGGGGGTGGAGATCGACTGCGGCCTCGCCGGAAATGTCATGCGGTTCGTGCCCCCCTTGGCCGGGTTGGCCACCGGTGATGTGCGCTTCGACGGGGACGAGGCCGCGCGCCGTCGCCCGATGGGCCCGGTGATCCGGGCCTTGCGCGACCTCGGTGTCGAGATCACCGAGCACGGTGCTGGTGACCCCGCAGGCGACGGGCCGTCGCTGCCCTTCACCGTGCACGGTGAAGGCGTCGTCCGTGGTGGCACCGTGACCATCGACGCCTCCTCATCGAGCCAGTTCGTCTCCGGGCTCCTGCTCTCGGGCGCGGCCTACGAGAGGGGCGTCACCATCCACCATGACGGCACGCAGGTGCCGAGCCTGCCGCACATCGACATGACCGTGACGGTGCTGCGCGACGCGGGCGTCGATGTGGACGACAGTGAGCCACACACCTGGCGCGTGGAGCCCGGCGAGGTCCTTGCTCTCGACGTGACCATCGAGCCCGATCTGTCCAATGCCGCACAGTTCCTCGCCGCTCCCCTCGTGGCCGGCGGTCGGGTCCACGTTCCCGGCTGGCCGCACCACACGACGCAGCCGGGTGACCTCCTTCGTGATCTCCTGGACCGGTTCGGCGCCGACGTCCACCTCGACCGGAGCGGGCTGACGGTGAGCGGCACGGGCGAGTTCCATGGCATCGACATCGACCTCCATGACGCCAGCGAACTCACGCCCGTCGTGGCCGCGCTGGCCACTCTGGCGCAGACGCCGAGCATCATCCGCGGCGTCGCCCACATCCGCGGGCACGAGACCGATCGGCTGGCCGCCCTCGCCCGCGAACTCGGGGCTCTGGGAGCTGACGTGCACGAGACGGACGACGGTCTGTCGATCACCCCCCGCCCGCTCGACGGGGGTGTCTTCCACACCTATGCCGACCACCGGATGGTCATGGCCGGTGCCCTCCTGGGCCTGGTCGTCCCCGGTGTCCTCGTCGAGGACGTCGCGACCGTGGGCAAGACCCTGCCGACCTTCACCACCCTGTGGGCCGACATGGTTGCCGGCAGCGGTAAGCGCGCGCACCTGATCAGGGCCTGACGGTGGCACGATCGGTCGGGAGTTATGACGAGTCCGACGTCCGGATCAGGCCCAACCGACGCGGCAGCAGGCCACGCACCAAGGACCGCCCGGCCCACGCCGATGCGGTCGACGGGTTCGTCATCGGCGTGGACCGAGGCCGCTACACGGTGCTCGTCGGCGGGGGCGCGGTGGCCGCCGATGGTGACACCGAACGTGTCGTCCTGGCCATGCGTGCCCGTGAACTCGGTCGCAAGGGCATCGTCGTCGGTGACCGCGTCGGGCTCGTCGGCGACACCGGGGGCGGCCCGGATGCCCTCGCCCGGATCGTCCGCGTCCACGACCGAGCAACCGTGTTGCGTCGGACGGCCGACGACACCGACCCCGTCGAGCGGATCATCGTCGCCAACGCCGACCAACTCGTCATCGTCACGGCGCTCGCCGACCCGGAGCCACGGCCGCGCATGGTCGACCGGTGCCTCGTCGCCGCGTACGACGCAGGTATGGAGCCGCTGCTCGTGCTCACCAAGGCCGACCTCGCCTCCCCCGACGACTTCCTCGCCAACTACGCCCCGCTCGGCGTGCGGCATCTCGTGACGACCAGGTCCGACTTCACCGACGGCCTCGATCCCCTGCGTGAGGCACTCGCGGGCCGGATCAGCGTGCTCGTCGGCCACTCCGGTGTCGGCAAGTCGACCTTGGTCAATGCCCTTGTGCCGCAAGCGGATCGGGCTGTCGGTCAGGTCAATGACGTCACGGGCCGAGGGCGTCACACGTCGACGTCTGCGGTCGCGCTCGAGCTCCCGGCGCCCGGCGGCTGGGTGATCGACACCCCGGGCGTGCGCTCCTTCGGCCTGGCGCACGTCGACCTCGAGCGGATCATCGTGCACTTCCCCGACCTCGAGGCCGGCACTGACGAGTGCCCGCGCGGCTGCACCCACGACGAGGCGGACTGTGCCCTCGACGACTTCGTCGCTGGAGGAGGGGCTGGCCCGTCCGGCCCGTCACGTCTGGAGTCCCTTCGCCGCCTGCTGCGGGCACGCAACCCGCAACCGACCGACTGAGCCAGCCACCCGGCATACGCGAAAAAGGCCGGCCTCCCGAGGGAGGCCGGCCCTTTCACCCCGTCGTGTATGCCGGGTGCCTACTTCGTGACGCGGCTCAGATCTCGCGTCGTGGAGGAGCGCCCTCGTCGTTCTCGACGAGCAGGGAGGGGTCGCCGGGCGTGGGACGCTCTGAGGCGGCTTCCTCCCCCGTGTACTGCTTCGGCACGTCCGCCTCGGCCTCGGCGTCGCTGCGCGCGAAGACCTCGTCCCCGACGGCCATCTCGGCGGCGGCGGCAGGATCGCGCGTCTCGACCACGGCGAAGCGCTCATCGGGCTCGACGTCGCTGACGTCGACGGTCTCGACGACCGTCCGTGGCTCGGCGAAGTGGCAGGCACTGCGGTGGACGCCGTCGCCATCGGGACGGTCGATGAGTTGTGGCTCCTCGACCGAACAGATCTCCTGGGCCTTCCAGCACCGGGTGTGGAAGCGACAACCCGACGGCGGATTGGCCGGCGAGGGCACGTCCCCGACGAGCACGATCTGCTGACGCTTGCCGCGCAAGGTGGGGTCGGGCACGGGGACGGCCGAGAGCAGGGCCTGCGTGTAGGGGTGTGTCGGGTGCTGGTAGACCTCGTCCTCGGTGCCGAGCTCGGCCATCTTGCCGAGATACATGACCCCGACCCGGTCCGAGATGTGGCGCACGACCGAGAGGTCGTGGGCGATGAAGACATAGGCCAGACCGAGCTCGTCCTGGAGCTTTTCCATGAGGTTGACGACCTGGGCCTGCACGGAGACGTCGAGCGCTGACACCGGCTCGTCGCAGACGAGCACCTTGGGGTTCAGGGCGATCCCGCGAGCGATACCGATGCGCTGCCGCTGACCACCGGAGAACTGGTGGGGATAGCGGTTGATGTGCTCCGGGTTGAGGCCCACGAGGTCGAGGAGTTCCTGGACGCGCTTGCGCCGACCGCCCTTGGGGACCACGTCGGGGTGGATCTCGAAGGGCTCACCGATGATGTCGCCGACCGTCATCCGGGGGTTGAGGGAGGTGTAGGGATCCTGGAAGACGATCTGGATGTCACGACGCAGGCGCCGCATCTCCGAACCGGTCGCCGCGTGCCAGTCCTTGCCCTCGAAGATGACGTTGCCCTCAGTGGGCTCCTCGAGCCGCATGAGCAGGCGGCCGAGCGTCGACTTGCCACATCCGGACTCGCCCACGATGCCGAGGGTCTCGCCGCGGTGCAGCTCGAAGGAGACGCCGTCGACGGCCTTGACGTGTCCGACGGTGCGCTTGAGCACGCCCCGCTTGATCGGGTAGTACTTGCGCAGATCCTTCGCCTCGAGAATGACCTCAGGCATCGATGACCTCCTCGGCGAAGTGGCAGGCAGAGCGCCGCCCCGGTTGGATCTCACGCAACTCCGGGCGCTCCTGCCGGCAGATCTCCTGAGCCATCCGGCAGCGCGGGTTGAAGGCGCAGCCCTCCGGGATCCGCAGGAGATTAGGCGGCAGGCCACCGATCGCGGCGAGGGTCTGACCCTTCTGGTCCAGGCGCGGGATCGACTCGAGCAGGCCTCGCGTGTAGGGGTGCGCGGGGTGCGCATAGAGCGGCTCGATGTCGGCCGTCTCGACGAGCCGGCCGGCATACATGACCGCGATACGGTCGGCGACATCGGCCACGACGCCGAGGTCGTGCGTGATGAGGATGAGCCCCATCTTGCGTTCTTCCTGGAGTTCCTCGAGCAGGGCCATGATCTGGGCCTGGACGGTCACGTCGAGAGCTGTCGTTGGCTCGTCGGCGATGAGGACGGCCGGGTCGAGCGCGATCGCCATGGCGATCATGATGCGCTGGCGCATGCCACCGGAGAACTGGTGCGGGTAGGCCTTGACCCGGTCCTTGGCACCGGGGATGTTGACGCGTTCCATGAGACGCACGGCTTGGGCCATGGCGTCGGACTTGTTCATCCCACGGTGCTCGCGGAACATCTCAGCGATCTGCCAGCCGACCGGGAAGACCGGGTTGAGCGAGGACAGGGCGTCCTGGAAGATCATCGAGACCTCGGGGCCACGAGTCTTGCGACGCTGCTCGGTTGGCATCGTCAGGAGGTCCTCACCGCAATAGCGGATCTTCCCCTCGGGGATCACCGCAGGCGGCATGTCGAGGATGCCCATGATCGCCTGAGCCGTCACCGACTTGCCCGATCCCGACTCACCGAGGATGGCGAGAGTCTCCCCTTGGCGGAGTTGGAAGGAGACGCCGTTGATCGCCCTTGCGATGCCATCCGCCGTGTGGAACTCGACGTGCAGGTCCTCGACGTCCAGCAGGAGGCCGTCGACCGGGGTGTAGGTCCGTTCGCCGGCGCGCCCCTTGGCTGCTGCCTTCGCCGACGAGCGGCTGACTTCGGTCACATTGCTCATGTTGGTCACCTCACCGGTTCTTCGGGTCGAGGGCGTCGCGCACGACGTCACCCAACATGATGAAGGCGAGCACGGCCAGCGACAGGAAGAGGGAGGGGAAGAGCAGCATGTGCGGCGTCGTCCGCAGACCCACGATCGCTCGGTCGATGTCGATGCCCCACGAGATCGCGGGGTACTGCAGACCGATCCCGAGGAAGGACAGGGTCGCCTCTGCGGCGATGTAGCCACCGAGGTTGATGGTCGCCACCACGATGACCGGTGCGAGTGCGTTGGGCAGGATGTGTGAACGGATCACCCGCCACGGGCTGGCACCCAGAGCGCGCGCTGCCTGGACGTAGTCATTGGGCTTGACCTGGATCACCGAACTCCGCATGAGTCGCGCGATGCTCGGCCAACCGAGCACCGACAGGGCCAGCACCACCTTGAAGATGATGAACCAGTAGTTGTCGGAGCGCGGCAGCGAGACCAGGACGATGATCGCGCCCAAGAGGAGCGGGATCGCGAAGAAGACGTCACCGATCCGGGACATCAGGGCATCCACCCAACCTCCGGCATACCCGGAGAAGACACCCATGGCGCCACCGATGAAGACGACCACGATGGAGGTGAAGACGCCGACGAGGATCGAGGCGCGAGCTCCGTAGATGCACCGCGCGTAGATGTCGTAGCCCTGGATGTTGCGACCGAACCACGCCTCCGAGCTCGGCTTGTCACGAGACTTCTCGAGGATCGCGTGTGCGGGGTCGATGTTGGTGAACAGGCTCGGCCAGATCGCCATGAGGACGAAGACGCCGATCATGATCGAGGAGATCCAGAACAGCGGATTGCGGCGCATGGTGCGCCAGGCATCCGACCAGAGCGAACGGGCCTCGCCCACGTCCCCCTGCGCGTCGAGCGCGTTGAGGGTCTGGGGATCGGAGGCAGCGGCAACAGCGGGCTCAGTCATGGCTGATCCTGGGGTCGAGGTATCCGTAGAGGAGGTCGACGATGAGGTTGACGACCAAGTAGACGAAGACGAGCACGGTCACGGCTCCGACGACCGCGACACCGTCGCGATTGAGAATGCCGCGATAGATGTAACTACCGACGCCCTGGATGTTGAAGATGCGCTCGGTGACGATCGCCCCGCCGAGCAGGCCGCCGAAGTCGAAACCGATGAAGGTGACGACCGGGATCAGCGAGTTGCGCAGGGCGTGCAGGCCGATCGCGCGCTGCTTGGTCAGGCCCTTGGCGATGGCGGTGCGGACATAGTCGGCGCGGATGTTCTCGACCAGATTGGTCCTGGTCAGGCGGGAGATGTAGGCGACGGAGAGGGCGCCGAGGGTCAACCCGGGCAGCAGTAGCTCATAGAAGGTCGCCTTCGAGGACACCGTCACCGGGAAGATCCCGGCCTTGACCCCGAGGAAGTACTGGCCCAGAGCGCCGAGGACGAAGATCGGGATCGAGATCACGACCAGCGTGCTGACCAGGACGAGATTGTCGAGGAAGCCACCTTTTCGGACGCCGGTGAGGACACCGGCCGTGATGCCGATGAGTGTCTCGGCGATGATCGCGACGAGCGCGAGTTTGGCCGTGACCGGATAGCGCTGCTTGAGGTCCTCGGACACCTTGTAGCCGTTGTAGTTGGTCCCGAGGTTGCCCTGGAAGAGCCCGTTGAAGTGGGTCGCGTTCGGGTCCTTGGACTCAAGGTTCTTGGTCGGCCACAGTCCGACGTACTTGACGTACTGGAGTGGGAGGGGGTCGTCGAGGTTGTGCTCGATGCGATATTTCGCCACGTATGCCGCGGGACAGGGTCGCTCTCCACACTTGCCGGCGGTGGGGTCACCGGGCAGGGCGAAGACCATGGCAAAGATGAGGAATGTCGCGCCGAGGAGCACGGGGATCATCTGGAGGATGCGTCGGATGACGTAGGTGCCCACCGGTCACCTCCCTTCCGATCGGCCCTCCCGTGGTCCACGGGCGAGCGGCTGGACGCCGGGCGCAGCGCCCCAAGGTGTCGGGAGCGTCATCGCTGGCGGGTCATTCACGAACTGGTGCAAGACAACAGTGCGAACCTAGCGAACAGCGGGCCGCATTGCAGGGTCAACGTACCCGAAGTCCGCGGCGAGTCGCGCCGGAACGCCATGGCAAACGCACGGCATACGGGGCCGGGACAGCGATCGGCCTGCCAGCGCCTGAGCGCTGGCAGGCCGACTGCCTGTGTCTCAGCCTTGTGGGGCTGATGTGGTCAATCCGGAAATCACTCCCGGATCAGGATCACTTGAGCGAGACCGACGGGAGGTCGATCGTGCCGAACGCGGTGATCTTGACGTTGGTGACCTTGTCGGACCAACCCATCGTGGTCTTGCCGTACCACATCGGGATGGACGGGAAGTCCTTGGCCAACTCGGCCTCGGCCTCCTGGTACTTCTTGTTCGCCTCGGCGGCGTCGGTGGAGGCAGCGGCGTCGACGAGGAGCTTGTCGAAGGTCGCGCTGCTGTAGTCACCGTCGTTGGAGGAGGCGCCGGTCTTGAAGATCGGGGCCAAGAAGTTCTCGATCGACGGGTAGTCCATCTGCCAGCCGGTCCGGAACATGCCCTTCATCTCGCGCTTCTTGATCTCGCTGCGGAAGGTCTTGAAGTCGACGACACCGGCCGCCGCGCACTCCACACCGAGAGCGTTCTTGATCGAGTTGCAGGTGGCCTCGGTCCAGTCCTTGTGCGAGGCGTCCGCGTTGTAGGACAGGGTCATGGTGCCCTGGAAGCCACCCGCGGCCTCGAGAGCAGCCTTGGCCTTGGCTGCGTCGAACTTGCAGGAGTCACCGCAGGTGTCGGCCTTGTAGCCGTCGACGACCGGAGAGACCCAGCCGGTCGCGGGCTCACGCGTGCCGTTGAAGATCTTCTTGATGATCTCGTCACGGTTGATGGCCATCGAGATGGCCTTGCGGACCTCGGGCTTGGCGTAGGCCGGGTCGACCGCAACCGGGGCGAAGGTGACCGTCTGGATGACACCGGTGGCCTTCTGCGCGTTGCGCTCGGGCAGGTCGGCCTTGTACTTGTCATCGATCATGGCCGAGGTGGGGATCTCGTCCGTGATGTCGAGCTGGTTGGCGATGACGTCGTTGTAGGCCGCGTCGGAGTCCTGGTAGATCTTGAAGGTGATCTTGTCCAGGTTGCCGCCGAACTTGCCGGAGTAGTCCGCGAACTTGGTGAGCACGACGGACTGGTTCTTGGTCCAGGACTCGACCTGGTAGGGACCGGCGCCGATCGGCTTCTCACCGAAGGCCGCCGGGTCCTTGAAGAAGGAGTCGGGGAGCGGGGAGAAGGCGGAGTAGCCGAGGCGCACCGGGAGGTTGGAGACCTTCTCGGTGGTCTTGATGGTGAAGGTGTAGTCGTCCGTGGACGCCAGACCCGTCATCTTGTCGGCCTTGGGCTTGCCGGCGTCGGCGCAGGGGTCGTCGCCCTCGCCGGTGCACTGGGTGTCACCGAAGCCCTCGATGGGCTCCATGAAGTAGCCCGAGCTCTGGGCGTTGGGGCCATAGGCGGCGTAGTTCCAGGCGTCGATGAAGTTCTTCGCCTTGACCTCGGTGCCGTCCTGGAACTTGTAGCCCTTCTTGAGCTTCACGGTGAAGGTCTGGTTGTCCGTGGTCTCGATGGACTCCGCGATGTCCATCTCCGGCTTGGCGTCCTCGGCGTTGTAGTGCACGAGCTTGGCCGCAAAGGCGTCGATGATGTTGCCGCCACAGGTCTCAGTGGTGTTGCTCGGGATGAGCGGGTTCTCGGGGTTGCAGCCGCGGATGGTGATCTCGCCACCCGTCTTGGCGCCACCGTCGGCGCTGCCGCTGGCCCCGCCGTCGCTGCTGCTACCGCCGCCACAACCGGCTGCGATCAGGGCCGCGGCTGAAATTGCCGCCACGGCCACCGTGCGAGTGGTTCCTCGCATGGATGTCCTCCTGTGTTGGTCTGCCATCGCGATCGGATGGCCAGTGTGGAAGAGGTCGCCCGGGTCAGGCCCCTCTTTCGCTGACGTCAACAACGTCGCGCTGTCCATCAAAGAACAAATCCGGCCGGATCGGGAGGATCGGCAGGCAGACGAGACCCGATTGTGATGCGGCGCAAGTCCCGTCCCGCCTGTCGAACAGGCGCGATGCGACCGGCCTGCGTCGGGCGAGCGCTACGGTGAGCCCCGTGACCAGTTATGACGACGATCTGCGCTTGGCCCATGTCCTCGCGGACGCCGCCGAACGCGTGACCCTCCCCCGCTTCCGCGCCCAGGACCTCGTGGTCGAGGCCAAGCCCGACCTGACGCTCGTCAGCGATGCCGACCGCAGCGCCGAGGAGGTCATTCGCGGCCAGTTGGGACGCACTCGGCCGCGCGACGCCGTCATCGGCGAGGAGTTCGAGTCCACTGGTCACGCACGTCGGCGCTGGATCATCGATCCCATCGACGGCACGCACAACTATGTCCGGGGCGTGCCGGTCTGGGCCACCCTCATCGCCTTGGTCGATGGCGATGACCCAGTGGTCGGTCTGGTCGCCGCCCCGGCCCTCGGCCGACGGTGGTGGGCCGCGTCAGGATCTGGGGCCTGGGCCGGGCGCAGCCTGACCTCCGCCTCACGCCTGCACGTCTCGGGGGTCTCCCGGCTCGCCGACGCCTCCATCTCACTGGCGAGCGTGACCAGTTGGGATGACGTCGGCCGAACCGAGGCCGTCCTTGATCTCGCCCGGGACTGTTGGCGCGAGCGGGGATTCGGCGATTTCTGGTCCTACATGCTGCTCGCCGAGGGCAGCGTCGACATCGCGGCTGAGCCTGAACTCAACCTCTATGACATGGCAGCGCTCGCACCGATCGTGACCGAGGCGGGCGGTCGCTTCACGTCCTTGTCAGGGGCCGAGGGCCCCTTCGGAGGCAACGCTCTCGCGACCAACGGCCGGCTCCACGACGAAGTCCTCGCCCGCATCGGGTTCTGACCGCGCGTGGTGAGCGGACGGCATACCCATGGGTATGCCGTGGGCTGACTCCCCGGGCGGGCTCACCGCGCCGCGCGGAGCCCCTCCTCGGGGGTCTCGAGAATGCCGATGCAGAGAGCCGCCAGCCGATCGGCAAGGTCTTCGTGTGACGAATCACCCGGTACGAGGACATGGCTGAAGGTCATCCGGACCGCCGTGTCGGCCGCCAGGCCCAAGCGCTCCGGGGTTGCCTCTGGGTGCCCAGCGGCCAGGAGGTCCGCAGCCACGCGCACGGCCATCGGGATGATCGTGTCCTGGCCGACCGATGCCGCCGCCGTGAGAGTGCCTTCCCCGCCGTCCTCACGAAGAATCATGGCGACGAGCGGATTGCGATCGGCCTCGGTGAGGGCGAAGAGAATCCCGCGGCGAAGTCCTTCCTCGGTGGTCCGGGCGTCCCGGATGGAGAGTGCCAAGGCGTCGAGGAGCGTGGTGTTCACGTCACGGATGATCGCGATGCCGAGATCCTGTTTGCTGGGAAAGGCGCTGTAGAGGGTCGGGCGACTCACGCCCACCTCAGCGGCGATCGCCTGCACGCGACTGGCGCGCCAACCGTGGGCCACCGCATGGCGCTTCGCAACCTCGAGGATGTCCCCGGGCGTCACCGCTCGTCGGCGGCCACGACGCTCGGACATGCGCGCATCCAAGCACACATGCCGTGTGATGACATGCAAAACAAAGGAATCAGGCAGGGACCACGGTGACGGGTGCGAGCCCGAGGCCCTCCAAGGGAGCCCGGATCGTGTCCGCATCACCGACGACGACCACGGTCCACCCCTCCGGGGCAATTCTCGACCAGGCCCTCATGAGGTCTTCGACGGTGAGGAGCAACATCGACTCCATGGTGCGCTGTGGGAAGTCCCACGGCAGCCCCTCCATGGCCAGAGCAGCCGTCTCATCAGCCACGACATCGGCGGTGGCCCACCGCGCCGGCGTGGCGCGCGTGATGAAGTCGACGCCCGAGACCAACTCCGCGGTGCTGAATCCCGAATGAGCTTCCTCGAGGATGTCCAGGAGGGCCGAGAGAGCCGGAGCGGTCACGTCGGCTCGGACCGAGCCCGACACGACGAATGATCCACCGCGCACGCGCGGACGCGCGGACGCGCGCATGCCATAGGTCCAGCCCTTGTCCTCGCGAAGGAGGGCATCGATGCGCGCGTTGGGCGACCCGCCGAGCAGGTAGGCGGTCACGGGGAAGGCGGCCCAGTGCTCATCGGTGCGGTCGGGTCCGGGTGCCGCCACGAGCAACTCACTCTGGACCGAGCCAGGTCGATCGACCAGGACGATCCGAGGGCCACCGCCCGCGGCTTGAGGTGCTGCGGGCTCCACTCCCTCCCCCGCCCCCGGGAGCCACGTCCCGAGGCTGTCCTCGACCAAGCGGCGAACGTCGAGGTCTGCGAGGTGGCCGGAGACCACGACCGTGGCGTCCGCAGGCCCGAGGGATCGGTGACGTGCCACCAGGTCCTCACGCGTGAGGGCAGCCACCGACTCACTCGTTCCCGCGGTGGGGACCGCTGCCCTCGTGCCAGGGGCCCAGAGGGTGCGGAGTAGTTCCCGTGCGCCGCGATGCGGGGCGGACGAGTTCTCGTGTTCGATCTCGGCCAATCGGTTGCGCAGGATTCGGCTGACCTGATCAGGCGGGAAGGTGGGCTCGGCCACGGCGAGGGCCATGAGCTCGAGGGCATCCGGAAGGCGCCGGACCGGGACATCGAGGTCGACACTGACCCCGCCCTCGACTGCGCCGGCGCCCAGGACGATGCCCTGCCGCTCGAGCGCGAGCGCGAACTCCTCCGGCGAGTGTCCCCTGCAGCCCTCGTCGAGGAGGCGGGTCATGAGTTCCGTGGAACCCTCGCGCCCTGCGCCCTCATCCGCCAACGTTGCCGGTATGACCATTCGAACCGAGGCGACCTGCTGTCCCGGCAGGTCATGCGTGGCGAGGGTCAATCCGCTCGCGAGGCGGGTCACGACGGGGACGGGTTGCCGCCACGGAACGGGAGGCGACACTTCTGGACGCTGGGCCACCTCAGGACGCACGGTCATCGAGCCCCTCCTTCTCCGTCTGGCCGCGGACGTGGCTGACCAACGCGCACTGCTCGGGGCGCAGGAAGGACGCAGCCGCCTCCCGCATCTGTTCACCGGTGACCGCCAGCAACTCGTCGACATGGGTGTTGACGAAACTGACGTCGTCCTGGAGCAATGTGCTGTGACTGATCACATCGGCCCGTTCGTCGAGAGCGGCCAGTGAGGACAGCCAGCCGCGCTCGTTCTGGGCGAGGGTCGCCTCGACCTCATCATCGACGGGGCCCTCCCGACCCAGTCGATCGAGTTCGGTGAGCACGTGGTGCTCCACCGCGGCAGTCTCCGCGTCGGAGGCGACATCGACGGACAGGAAGGCGATCGACGCACCGTCGACCAATCCCCATGCCGTGGCATTCACCGCGAGCGCCTCCTGACTGCCACGGACGAGTTGGCGCACGAGCCGCGAGGAGGAAAGTCCCCCAAGGACATCGAGAGCCAGGCCCGCACGCAGCACAACCGGATCGGGGTCTGCGGGCAGCCGGAAGGCGAACGTCAGCCGGTCGTGCGGCACGTCGGCCACGCGCACGAATCGCACGGGTTCGGACAGCGGACCGAGTGCGATGGGCGGACGGTGCACGGTCGGCTCCGGCGAGAGGAGTTCCCCGAAATAGCGATGCGCTGCTGCCATTCCCGCTTGGGGAGTCACATCACCACACAGGGTGAGGACGGTGTTGTCCGGCCGATACCACTGACGAAAGAAGTCGTGGACGTCCTCGAGCGTCGCGGCATCGAGGTCTTCCATGGAGCCGATCGTGGGGTGGTGGTAGGGATGCGTCACCGGGAAGAGGGTGGCGTAGAGATCGGGGAGCACCTCTCCATAAGGGACGTTGTCGTAGCGCTGTCGCTTCTCCTCCTTGACCACGTCCCTCTGGTTGTCGAGGTTCTCCTGGGTGACCGCGTCGAGGAGGTGCCCGTGGCGATCCGCCTCGAGCCAGAGAGCCAGATCCATGGCGCCCGTGGGCACCGTCTCGAAGTAGTTGGTGCGATCGAACCACGTGGTCGCATTGAGCCGACCACCCACCGCCATCAGAGCCTCGAAGTGCTCCCCCGAACGCACTGACCTCGAGCCTTGGAACATCAGGTGCTCGAAGAGATGGGCCAATCCGGTCCGTCCGAGTATTTCGTGGCGAGAGCCAACTCCCACCCAGAGGTTCACGGCCACGGCAGGCACGCCATGATCAGGCGCCACGACGACTCTCAGCCCGTTGGGCAGGCGATCCTCGTGGAGTTCGTAGTCCAACGGCATGCCGCCACCCTATGCGGGCCCCCATGACGCCATCCGCTCGGACTCCTCATCCCCCACCGTCATGCAGTTCGCGGAACGCCTCCCTCCTTCTGCATGACGCCGGCCTGCTGCCGAGACCAAGCCCTGCACGACAAAAACCCCCGGACCCTGAGGGTCCGGGGGTTTCCGATGTCTTGAGACATCACATTGGTAGCGGGGACAG
>Ga0116186_1000595_pt1 | contig 41969 bp, 31 predicted proteins | sample AD_JPNNA4_MetaG_FD_89806 | JGI IMG/M metagenome (GOLD analysis project Ga0116186, IMG submission 89806) | Active sludge microbial communities of municipal wastewater-treating anaerobic digesters from Japan - AD_JPNNA4_MetaG | ecosystem: Engineered > Bioreactor > Anaerobic > Digestate | place...
GATCGTGGTCGTGGTCGTGGTCGTCGTCGTGGTTGTTGTGCTCGTCGTGCTGGTGACCGCGTTCGGCACCGACCGCGGCGGCGGGTCCAGCGTCGGCACCGTGGTGGCTGTGGTCGTCGTCGTCGTCGGCGCCGCTGCGACGACCTCGTCACGCGCCTTCGTGGCCTGGTACGCCATCGGGCCCGCGACCGCAGCTGTCACCGACGCGGAGGTGGCGAGGGCCATGACGACGCGGAAGGACAAGAGGCCCTGCAACAGCATGATCACGCCACGAGTGGCGGTGGAAGCCCTCATCCTTGTGGTCCTTCACCCGGCCTGGAGCGGGAAGTCGTCAGTTCTGGTCGAGATGAATGATGCCAAGCCGGACCGCGCTGAGCACGGCGTGGGTCAGGCTCTGCGTGTCGAGCTTGCGGTAGATGGCATTGAGGTGGTTGTGCACCGTCTTCTGGGTGATGCCCAGATCGCGGGCGACCTGCTTGGTTCCGTAGCCGTTGGCGACCTTCTGCAGGATCTCCACCTGGCGTTCGCTCAGGAGGTCCTCGGTCGCCGCGGCGTCCTCGGCAGCGCGCAGCATCGAAACGGCCAGCGCCGGGCTGAGGAACGTCTCGCCCGATGCCACGAGTCGAATCGTCTGCAGCACCTCGGCGAATGACGTGCCTTTCGTGAGGTAGCCCGATGCGCCCGCAGCGATGGCCGCTCGGGTGCGGCCCGGATCGTCGTGCATCGTGAGGACGAGCACCCGGACGTCGGGGAGCTCGGTGGCAATGCGCCGTGTCGCCTCGACCCCGTCGAGGACAGGCATCGAGAGGTCCATCAGCACGATGTCGGGGTTGGTGGACCGGGCGAGCTCGATGGCCTCCTCGCCGTCTGACGCCTCCCCGACGACCGACTCGCCGGCCCCCTCCAGACCACGCCGGATGCCTTCGCGCAGGATCTGATGATCGTCTGCTAGCAGGATCTTCAACATGTCATCCTTCTTTCGCCACCGGAATGGCTCCGACACTCACTGAAACAGTGGTTCCTTGTTGGACGGCGCTCTCGATTGCGATGCGCCCTCCGATCACGTCGACGCGTTCGCGCATGCCGACCAGGCCGTACGCACTGTCGCGGACCCCCTTGGCGGCGTCGAAGCCCCGTCCGTTGTCTGCGATGACCAGGCTGGCGGTCCCGGCATCGACTGCCCACGTGACGTCGACCCGGCTCGCCTTCGCGTGCTTGTCGACGTTGTTCAATGCCTCTTGGAGGATACGCAGCAGCTCGTTCTCGACCGGGACCGGCATCTTCTCCGTCGGGTTCGTGACCCTGAACGTCACCTCGAGCCCGGTGCGCCCGGCGTACCGGTCGACGAGTTCCTTGCCCACCATCGAGAGTGGGCGATCCTCGGTGATGCCACTGCGGAGCTGACGCAACGTCTCGCGCAACTCGCCGAGCGCCGTCTGCACGTCCGCGTACAGCTGGGTGAGTTGCACGAATCCGCTGCCGTCGGTCGAGATGAAGCGCTCGAGTTCGAAACTGATGTAGGTGAGCCACTGCCCGAGTCGGTCGTGCAGGTCGCGGGCGATGCGGGCGCGCTCACCCTCGGCCCCGAGCGATCGGAGGCGGCCGAACCAGCGGGCGTTGTCGAGCGTGAGCGCCACGACGTCGGCCATACCCAAGAGCAGACGACGGTCGCGATCGCGGTACTGACCGGGGGTTGCGTGTTCGATGCCGAGCACACCCACGACCCGGCCGCGTGACTCGAGCTTCGTGTAGAGCCCCGACCCCGACGTGGGAGAGATGCCGGGAAGCGACCCGGCGGTGAGGTCGGGAACGAGCCACGGCTCGCGGCTGTCCATCGCCTGGCGCAGGTGCACCGGCAACTCGTCGACCGACGACGTGGGCTTGACCGCACACCCCTCGGTCAGCTTCGGGATCCACTCGTCGTGCGCCTCGTCGTACTCGAGGAGGCAGATGACGTTGCTGCGGAAGGTGTCGATGACCTGCTGACGGGCGGCGTCGATCGCCTCGCGCTGGTTGAGGCTCGTCGGCAGGGTGCGGGCAACGGCATTGAGCATCGTGAGCAGGTCGTTGGTCTCGGCGAGTGTGTCGACCTGGCCGGCGAGCCGACGGCGACGTTCCTCGGCCTCGATCAGTCGCGTGCGGAGGAAGGCGGAACCGAGCGCCACCAACACCATGGAGCCGAGGAGCAGGCCCACCGCCCGGTCGAGGGTGACCGTCTCGCCGGCCGGATGGATGGCGTGACCGACGATCATGGCCGCCCAGCCGATGACGAACGCGAGGGCGCCGTCGAGGTACCCCCAACCGAACGCGGCGACGGCGATGCCGGCCATCACGCAGAACACGAACGGCGACACCGGCCCACCGGAGGCGCCGACGGCCAGGCCCAAGATGAGCACATCGGTCAGCGCGACCACACGATCGAGCCGGACCCGCGATCCGAGCCGGATCGGGATCATGGTGCGCCAACACGTGAGGAACAGGCAGACCGACAACGTGGCGACGACGCTGTAGGAGCCCTTGAACGCCGCGGCGGCACCGAAAATCATGCCGTACATGACGGCGGCCCACCGGAACGCGTTGATGACCGGGGAGATGGTGGCCTGGATCTGCGGGGAGACGTCGAGGTTGCGGGCCGTCTCGTCGACGCCGCCGAAGGGAAGTGCCCGAAGTGCGGCCACCATGTCGACCGAGCTCGGGACGGGCGCGGTGGCGCGCGAACGCGCGCCGAACTCGTTCGGGCTCGACGGACTGGTGGCCGACGGGTTCAGAATCGACTTCCCGTGCTCGGGCATGGCTTCCTCGCAGGTCCCGCCGCTGGTGGCGGAGGAACACAGGGTTGTCCCGCACGGGCGAACCCTGCGGAAATTTGGCACTCAACGGGCGAGGGAGCCCGCTTTCATACTATCTGTTGTACGGCGCGACCGTGCGCTGGGTAGTCCTCGGCGGGCGTGGGTCATCAGGCCCGGGCCGATCGACCTAGATTGGCCGTGTGACCACGAGCGAATCCGATGAATCGTCGGTTCGTGCCGGCGCTCTCGGAACGGGGATCGTGACAGACGACATCGAGGTCGTCCACTATCCGGGGGCGAAGCGGCCCGACCGCCGCGAGACCCTCGACGCAGCCGGCGTGGCGATCTCCAAGGTGGAGTGGGGCGACCCGTCGGCGCCCCCGCTGCTGTTCGCCCACGGCGGCTTCGACTTCGCCGAGACCCTCAATGTGTTCGCCCCACTGCTCGTGGCCCAAGGGTGGCGCGTCGTCAGTTGGGACCATCGAGGCCACGGGCACTCGGCATGGGCCGACCTCTACAGCTGGGAGGCCGACCTCCGCGATGCCGCGACGGTGCTCGAGTCGATCGGGCCCGCTCCACTTCCGATGTTGGGCCATTCCAAAGGGGGCGCACTCACCCTTCAGTTGGCCGAGGCATTTCCCCATCGGTTCACACATCTCGTGAACTTGGACGGCCTTCCGTCGCGCCGCTCCATGCCCGACATCGCGGAGCACGAACGCACGAGAATGCTGGCGCAGGAGCTGGGTGCTTGGCTCGATCACCGTCGGCGTGTCTCGGACAAACAGCGTCGTCCGGGGACGATCGACGAGCTCGCCACCCGGCGGGGGCGGATGAACACCCGGCTCGATCACGACTGGCTGCGCTACCTCGTCACCGTCGGTGGTCGTCACGACGGCGACGGCTGGCGCTGGCGCATCGACCCCACCCTTCGGATGGGCGGATTCGGCCCGTGGCGGCCGGAATGGTCGATGTTGCGGCTCCCCGGCCTGTCCATGCCGTTCCTGGCAGTGCTCGGCCTCGAGCTCGAGGTGATGGGGTGGGGCACGCGCCCCAACGACGTTCTCCCCTACCTCCCGCCCGGCGCACACTTCGAGCAGCTCGAAGGTATCGGCCACTTCATGCACATCGAGCAGCCCCAACTCATCGCCGACATGGTGATCGATTTCGTCGGTGCGCCGGAATGAGCGGCACCGACAGCGAGCCTACGGCCTGGGTCCGGCACGGCCGGAGCGACCTGGCGCTCCAGTGCCTCCGCGAGGGCGAGGGCCGGGCGCTCCTCCTCTTGCACGGGCTCGGTGAGCGCACGCCGACCGTCGCACCCGACTGGGTCGCTCCGTGGCCCGGTCCCGTGTGGGGCCTCGACTTCACCGGGCATGGCCGCTCGACCCTTCCCCGCGGTGGCGGATACACCGCGGAGATGCTCCTCGGCGACGCTGATGCGGCGCTCGAGCACCTCGGCGAGGCCACCGTGGTCGGACGCGGTCTGGGCGGGTACGTCGGCCTCCTGCTCGCCGGCGCCCGTGCCGCACGGGTACACGGCGTGATCATCTGCGACGGTCCGGGCATCGCCGGAGGCGGGATCCAGCCGGGCTCACCGTTCGTCGTGTTCCCCCGGTTCGGTCACGGCGAGACCCCCGACCCGTTCGCCATGGTCGAGTTGGCCCGCGATGTCCGGCCTCCGGACTACGCCCTGAACTACGTGCGGTTCGCGTTCGAGTCGGCCCCGGTGCCCGACCCGGTGGTCGTCGCCGCCGTCGTCCGCCCCGAATGGCTCTCCGCCGTGGCCGTCGAGCCCGGAGTGATCGAGTGCGAACGGTCCGAGGCGCTGGCGTCCTTCATCGACTGAGCTGAACGGCTTATTTGTGGTCGGGGAGCGCCCCAACCCAACAGTTGCCGGTCGTTCACGTCGAAACAGATGGGGTGAGCGAAGGCCTCGCGGGCGGCGATTCCGTCCTCGAACCCGACCGGGACGACGCCATCGGCGTCATGAGTGCCGAGTTCGTCGACCCCGCACTCGAGCGTGAGTTCCAGCTGCATCACCTCGACTCGACCGCCCGCCGGGCCATCTCCACCTCCGTGGTCGGTGCATCGAGCTGCTTCGTGTTCACCGTGTCGGACTTCACCCGGCTCGGGTTCGGTTCCCACTTCGTCCTGTTGCTCGCCCTCCGCTCCTTGGTCCTGCTGGCCTCGGTCCTCTTCGCCATGGCCGTCCGCCGGAATCCGGTCCGCAGCCTTTCCTGGAAGTTCGTGTCGACCCTCGAGTCGGCCGTCCTCGCGGTGCTCTTCGTGGTCATGGCGTTCCGGCCCGAGGAAACCGAGGTCAACAACCTCGGGATCTCGGTGACCATCGTCGCGATGTTCCTGCTCGTGCCGAATCGCTTTCCGGCCGCGTTCGCCATCTCCGTCGCCACCGTCGTCATCGATCTCGGCCTCGCCGTCACGTTGGTCGACAGCCCGCTGAGTCGTCAGATTCCCTCGGCGTTGACCCTCGTGTCGTTCCTCGTCATCGGGGCCATGAGCGCCAACCAGCTCCAACGCGCCCGGCGGGAGGAGTTCCTGTCGTTGCGTAACGCCCGGACCTCGAACGACCTCCTCGTCGAGGAGATCGGACGACGACGCGTCCTCGAGGACGAGCTGACCTGGATGGCGACCCACGATGCGCTCACCGACCTGCTCAACCGTCGAGCCTTCTACGAACTCGCCGAGCGTGAAGCGGTGCGGGCGCGCCGCACCAACCTCCCCGTTTCGATCCTCGTGATCGACGCAGACGAGTTCAAGGCGGTCAACGACCGGTTCGGTCACCACGCCGGCGACGAAGCGCTCCGCCGCATCGCCGCCACGTGCAGGCAACACCTCCGCGCCGACGACGTCGTCGGGCGAGTCGGTGGTGAGGAATTCGCCGTCGTCATGCCCGGCGCGAACAGCGCGCTCGCACACCATGTCGCCGAACGTCTCCGGGTTGCCGTGACCGAGGCCCCCATCGATCACCCCGACGGCCCGATCAACCTGAGCGTCAGCATCGGAGTCACCGAATACCGCGTGTGGCACGAGGCCATGCTCGACGCAATCCAACGCGCCGACGAGGCGATGTACCTGGCCAAGACCACCGGCCGGAACTGCGTCGTTCCCGTCTGATCGATCAGGCGGGTGGCAGGGCGAGGCCCCGGAAGGTCGCGCCCAGCACGGCCTCCTGCAGGTCCCGGCGGGCGTCGGCATCGGCGGAGACGCCCAGGAGGAGCACCTGCGCCAACCCGTGGGTCACCGTCCACAGCGTCAGCGCGGTGACGAACGGGTCGTGATCGGGGTGGATCGCACCGGTCGCGATCGCGTCGGCGATGGCCTTGGTCGGTTGTTCGAACGCTTCGGTCGCGGCGGCGAGTTCCGTACGGGGGTTCGGCAGCTCGAGCGCCTGGGGCGGGAACATGAACATCGCCTGGAACAGCCCCGGATTGGCCAGGGCCATGTCCACGTAGATGAGGCACTGCTGGCGAATCCGGTCGATCGGGTCGTCGGTGGCGATCGCCGCGTACCGATCGAGCAGCTCACGGAAGCCCGTCTCCGCGAGCGTGGCGAGGAGGTCGGACTTGTCGCGGACGTGGGCGTAGAGCGCCGGTGCCGTCACGCCGAGGTCACTCGCCAACCGACGGAGCGACAACGCGTCCAGCCCGTGCTCGGACACGAGTTGCAACGCCGCCGCCACGATGGCGGGACGACTGAGGGCGGTGCGGGCTGCGGGGGGTTGCTCGGGACCGGTACTCACCACGTCGGATCGTAGGAGATCAGGCGGGCGGCGTCGGCTTCCGAGAGTGGCTTGGAGATGAGGAAGCCCTGAGCGACGTCACAGCCGAGCGACCGCAGCTCGGCGAGGTCGGACTCGGTCTCGACTCCTTCGGCGATGCACTGCAACCCGAGCGTGCTCGCGAGGTCGATGACGGATCGGACGATCGCCGCGTTGTCGCGATCGTTGCCGATCCCGTCGACGAAGCTCCGGTCGATCTTGACCACATCGATCGGGAACGAGCGGAGGTAGGTGAGCGACGAGTAGCCGGTGCCGAAGTCGTCGAGCGACAGCTTGAGACCGAGCGCCTTCAACTTCTCGAGGACCATGATCGACCGGTCGACGTCGTCGAGGAGGATCGACTCGGTGATCTCCATCTCGACGTTGTTGGGATTGACTCCGGTCTCCTCGAGGATCGCCTCGATGTCGGCGATGAGCGACGGCTTCACGAGCTGCTTGCCCGACAGGTTGATGCCCATCGTGAAGTTCTCCCCGCCGGGGAGCTCCGTCGACCACTTGGCCAGGGTACGGAGGGCCTCTTCGATGACCCACGAGCCGATCGGGATGATGAGCCCCGACTGCTCGGCGATCGGCACGAAGTCGCTCGGCGACAACAGGCCGTGCTCAGGATGCTGCCACCGGATCAGGGCCTCGGCGCCGTTGATGCGGCCCGTGTCGAGCGAGATCTGCGGTTGGTAGAAGAGCCGGAGCTCGTTCCGGCGAAGCGCACGCCGGAGCCCGGTCTCGACAGTGAGGCGGTCGACGGCCCGGGCGCGCAGGTTGCCGTTGAACACCTCGGTGCGGTCGCGGCCCCGGAGCTTGGCCTCGTGCAGCGCGGCATTGGCGTCGCGGATCACCGACGCCGGATCACCACGGGTTCCGTCGGTCACCGCGACCCCGGCGGTGAACGTCATCAGGAGTTCGACCTCGGCCATGCCGACGCGACCCGACACCGCCTTGCGGATGCGTTCGGCCAATGCCTCGGCACCCTCGGCCGTCTCCAGGCCCTCCATCACGATCGCGAACTCGTCGGCGCCGAAGCGGGCCACCATGTCGCGCGACCAGACCAGGCCCGTGAGCTTCTGAGCCGTCTGCTTCAGCAGGTTGTCGCCGACGCGGTGCCCGAGGCTCTCGTTGATGATCCGGAAGTTGTCGAGGTCGAGGAAGACGACGGCGACCCACGTGCCGTCCTGCGCGCCTCGATCCATCGCCTCGGCGAGGCGCTGGGTGAGCAGGGCGCGGTTGGGCAGATCGGTCAGGGGGTCGTGGGTGGCCTCCCACTCCAACCGCTCCTCGAACTGCTTGCGTTGGTTGATGTCGCGGAGCACGGCCGAAATGCGGTTGAGCTGTCCCGATTTCTGGTGGTCCGGGATGACCTGAGCCGAGAAGGGCTCCCACGTGCCGGCGGCGGACCGAAGGGTCACCTCGCCGTGCCAGATCTCCCGGCTCGCCATGTGCTGAGCGATCGTCTCGAGGGCGTCGGCGGGCCGCGTCTGGAAGTCGAGCGGCGTCGTCACGGTCGCCAGGAGGGCTTCCTGCTCGATACCGAGGAACCGACGACCGGCCGGGTTCACATACAGCGGCATGAGTTCGGGGTCCATCACGATGACCAGGTCGCTCGACGCCTCCATCAGCGTGTAGAGACGGGCCTGGTCCTCCTCGGCGCGGACCCGAGCCGTGATGTCCTCCACCGCCCACAGGTAGTTCGTGATCTCGCCGGCGCTGTCGAGCTGGGGAAGGATCCGCACCGAACCCCACCGGAGCTCGCCGTCGGGCCGGATGAACCGCATCTGCGTGGTGGCCGAATCGTTCTCGCCCGCCGTCCGCCAGGCCGCCAGCGCGTTGTCGATGTCGCCCTCGTGGATGTGTCGACCGAGCTCGTCACGGAGGAGATAGTTGGCCGACGTCCCCATGATCTGCTTGAGCCGGGCGTTCAGGAACACGAAGTTGCCGTCTCGGTCCTGGAGGCCGACACCGAACGGCGCTTCGTTGACTATCGTCCGGAACCGCTCCTCGCTCGTGCGCAGCGCGCGGGTTCCGGCTACGCGCCGCGAGGCGTCGCGGATCGTCACGAGCACCTGGGGCTCACCCGACTGGTCGATCGCCAGCACGTCGACATCGCACCACACCGACGCCGAGTCGCCACCGAACACCTGACAACACACCGGCTCGGAGTCGTCGACGCGAGCGGCACCCTGCACCCGGGCGCGGATCGCCGGCCGGTTCGTGTCGTCGATCAGGTTGCCGATGTCGACACCGGTCAGGTCCCGGGGCTGGTGTCCGAGGATCGAGTACACCGACGGGGACGCCCACTGGATCGCACCATCAGGCGTGCACAGGAGTGTCGCCAACGCGGCATTCGTCAGATATCCCCACAACAGCTGGGAATCGGTGATCGCAGCTGCGAGTTCGGTCGGGCGTTCGTCGAGGACGGCCTGACTCATGGGGGGATCACGATCGGGCATACCGCTTTCCATCGGCACGTTGCCGTGGAACTGAAACGGGCGTGACCGAAAATCCGTCGGTCTCGTGATTCGGGTCGATCCGGGGTCAGGATCCGGTGGTCTCGTCGAGGTCGGCGACGATCTCGGTGACCCGGAGTTTGGCGGTGTCGAGCCGTTCGCGGCACAGACCGACGAGGAACGCGGCACGGGCCACGTGGTCGGCCAAGTGGTCGATATCGAGCCGGTCGTCCTCGAGTTGGGTGAGGATCGACTCGAGTTCGGCCATGGCCGCGGCGTATCCGGGGGTCTCGTCGGTCACGTGCCCGGAACCGTAGCGCCGTCGGAGGCGATACCGGACGACGACGCCGTGACGACCGACGTGATCCGTCCATCGGCGACCTGGGTGACGAGCACGTCGCCCTCGTCGAGATCGGCGGCGCGGACGACGCGGCCGTCGGCTCCCCGCGTGATCGACCAACCCCGCGCCAGCGACACCGCCGGGTCGTAGGCGCGGACGGTGGCCGCGATCGCGTCGAGCCGCCGGCCCTGATCGCCGATCGCCCGCGGGGCTGCAGCGACGAGGCGGCGGCGGGCGTCGTCGGTGCGGGCGGACCCGCGGATGACATGCGCATCGGCGAGGCGGCGCACCCGATGCGCCGCTCCGGCGAGGTGCGACGAGCTGCGATCGAGATCGGCGAGCGCGGTGCGGGCCGTGCGACTCGCCAGCCGATCGAGCCGGATCGCGCTCCGTTCCAGACGCCGCGCCGTGGCGTCCTCGATGCCGCTCCACAGGTCGTCGAGCTGCTGGGCACCGGCGACGACGAGCTCGACGACGGCTGCCGCGCATGCCGTCGGCGTCTTCCACGAGCGGTGGGCGACCTCGTCGGCGACGGTCCGGTCGATCTCGTGGCCGAGCCCGGTCCAGACCGGGACGGGCGACGACGCGACGGCGCGGGCGACGATCTCCTCGTCGAAGGCCGCGAGATCGGTGCGGGCACCGCCACCGCGGACCAGTGCGATGAGGTCGACACCGGCGGCAGCGGCGCGCCCGAGTGCCGCAACGATCGAGGCGGGAGCATCGGCGCCCTGCACGCGGGTGTCGACCACGACCAGGTCGAACCCGATGCCACCCCTGCCGAGCTCGTGCATCGCGTCCGCATGCGCAGCGCTGCCGATGCTCGTGACGACTGCGATGCGGAGCGGCACCGGTTCCAGGGGCAGTGCCGCGTTGGCACGCAGGAGCCCCTCGCCGTCGAGGCGGGCCAACAGGAGGGCCCGCTCCGCCGCCATGTTCCCGAGCGTGAACACTGGGTCGATGCCGCTCATCTTGAGCTGCAGTTGGCTCCGCGCTCCGTAGACCTCGACGCTCCCGCGGATGCGGACCCGCACGCCGTCGGAGATGCGGACGGCGCCGCCGCTGCGACGGAGATGGCGGTTGACGTTCTGTCGGTGCCACTCGAACAGCGTGACCGCCAACGTGTTCGGGGCCCGCCCCCCGGCCTCGTCGGCTGGCTCGGTCAACGTGAAGTAGACGTGCCCGGCGTTGGAGCGTTGCAGGTTGGAGATCTCGCCCTCGATCCAGATCTCGCCGCCGAGCGTCTCGCCGATGACGGCGTTGACCCAGTCGGTCAGCTGGGCGATCGTCCACGTCACGACGTCAGGCACCTGGCGAGGGTAGTTCCGTCCGGTGGCCTCGTCCCTCGCCCGACGGTCCATACTTCTGGGGATGGCGGAAGCGAACGAGGGGAACGAGACGTCGGGCGCCCGACGTTGGTCCCGCCAGAGCTCCGGCACCGCTCGTGCGCGTTCGACCGTGCGCGGCGTGCTCGGGTTCCAGCTCCTCGCCAATGGCCTCGGCCTGTCGGTGATCCTCCTCTACGTCACGCTGCTCTTCCCGCCCGGCAACGACGAACAGGAGAGCGCGCTCAACCTCAAGGTCTTCGGGGCGTATCTCGCGGTGAACCTCCTCGTCGGCCTCCCGGTCAACCAGCTCCTGTTGCGGCGTGCGGTGGTGTGGGTCCGAGAGGGAACCGAGGCGACGGCCCGGCAACGGTGGCTGGTCCTTCGACTGCCGTTGCTCGAGACCGGCACGGCGCTCGTGTCGTGGTTCGGTGGAGCGATCCTGTTCGGGATCATCAACGAGTCGGCGCGACGCGTCTCGGTCGGCATCGCCCTCGCCGGCGTCGTCACCTGCACGCTGCTGTACCTCCTGTTGGAGGGCCACTTCCGGCCGGTCTTCGCCCTGGCGCTCCGAAAGGCCGACCTGCCCGAAGGGCGCCGCGATGTCTGGCCCCGCCTGATGCTCGCGTGGCTGCTCGGCAGTGGCATGCCCATCGCGTTGTTGGGTGCCGCCCCACTCCTGGACGAACGCTTCGACTCGTCGCGACTCCCGTGGATCGCCGCGTTCGGGTTGCTCGGCGGTGGTGCCGTCATGACGACCGCTGCGATTTCGGTGTCGCGCCCCCTCAACCGTCTCCGCGGCGTGCTGCGTGACGTCGAGCAGGGCGAACTCGACATCGACGTTCCTGTCGACGACCTCGGAGAACTCGGCCGACTCGCCGAGGGCATCAACGACCTGGTCGCCGGACTCCGCGAGCGGGAGCAGCTGCGGGACGTGTTCGGACGCCAGGTCGGCCAACCGGCGCTGGCGCACCTGCCCGGCGACACGGAGAGCTTCGACGCCGCCGGGGAACAGCGCGACGTGACCGTGCTCTTCGTCGACCTCCAGGGCTATACCCGGTTCAGCGAGTCGGCATCGCCCGAGGCGGTCGTCGCGATGCTCAACCGGTTCTTCCGCGTGGTCGTCGCCGCGGTCAACCGTGAGGGCGGTTGGGTGAACAAGTTCGAGGGCGACGCAGCGCTGTGCGTGTTCGGGGCGCCGCAACCCGACGAGTCGCACGCCGCGAACGCACTGCGCGCCGCCGAAGCGCTGCGCCGCGACCTCGCCCGTGGCGAACACGAACTCCTCGCCGGCATCGGCGTCGCCACGGGCACCGCCGTGGCCGGCTTCATCGGCACGCCCGAACGTTACGAGTACACGGTCATCGGTAACTGCGTGAACCTCGCCTCGCGGCTGTGCGATCTCGCCAAGGAGGAACGCTCCGGGGTCCTCGCGTCCCTCGACACGTGGGTCGCCGCCGGCCGCCCCGAAGGATGGCTCGATGTGGGCCGGGTCCGGGTGCGGGGCCGGTCCCAGAAACTGACGGCCGTCACCCTGGCGTCAGGGCGACGGTCCCGCCGCGAGACGTCGGGACGGTTCAGGCCGTCGGACCGGTGAGCGTCCGGTAGAGATCGGTGTAGAGCCCGCCGGCGGTGACCAGCGTGGCGTGGGTGCCGCGCTGGACGATGCGCCCGGAGTCCATGACGAGGATCTGGTCGGCGGCGGTGATCGTCGAGAGTCGGTGGGCGATCACGATCGAGGTGCGGTCGGCGAGCGCCGTGGCCAGGGCCATCTGCACGAGGTGCTCGTTCTCGCTGTCGAGGTGGCTCGTCGCCTCGTCGAGGATCACGATCGCCGGGTCCTTCACCAGCATTCGAGCGATCGCGAGTCGTTGCTTCTCACCGCCCGACAGGCGGTAGCCCCGCTCACCCACCACCGTGTCGAAGCCGTCGGGGAGGCGCTCGATGACGTCGAGTACCTGCGCCGCCTTGCACGCGTCGCGCAACTCGGAATCGGTCGCGTCGGGCCGGGCGTAGCGCAGGTTCTCGCCCACGGTGGTGTGGAACATGTGGGGGTCCTGGGCGACGATGCCGATCGAGCTCCGCAGGCTCGCGAGGGAGATGTCGCGCACGTCGGTGCCGTCGACGCGGATCGCTCCCGAGCTGACGTCGTACAACCGGGTGACCAACGACGACATCGTCGACTTTCCGGCACCCGACGGGCCCACCAACGCGACCATCTGCCCGGGCTCGATCGTCGCCGTGACGCCGTGCAGGACCGTGGCCAGTTCGTCGGTCTGCGGCGCGAAGTTGCCTTCGAGGGACGCCACCGACGTGTCGGACGCGGCGGGGTAGTGGAACGTGACGTCGTCGAACTCGATGCGGCCCTTGGCCCGGCCGAGATCGACGGGGTGCGCGGCATCCTGGATGGGTGTGGGCGTGTCGAGCACCTCGAAGACCCGCTCGAAGCTGACGAAGGCCGACATCACGTCGATGCGGGCGTTGGTCAGCGACGTCAACGGCTCGTAGATGCGGACGACCAACGCCGCGAGCGCCGTGAGCGTTCCCAGGGTGATCACGCCGTTGATGACCTGGCGTCCGCCCCACCAGTAGATGGCAGCGGTACCCATGGCGCCCACGAGCCCCATCACCGACAGGAAGATGCGGGTGAGCATCGCCGACTTCACGCCGATGTCGCGGACCTTCGCGGCACGGCCCGAGAACTCGGTCAGCTCTCGCTGCTCGTTGCCGTACGTCTTGACCAACATCGCGCCCGACACGCCGAACCGCTCGGTCATGATGTTGTTCATCTCGGCGTTCTCCTGCATGCCGTCACGGGTGATGGTGGCGAGCCGCTTGCCGACCCGCTTGGCGGGCCAGATGAACAACGGGAGGAGGAGCACCGACGCGATGGTGAGTCGCCACTCGAGCCGCGCCATCGCCGCGAGCGTGACGACCACGGTGATGACGTTCGACACGACCGTGCCGAGCGTGCCGGTGAACGCCCGCTGGGCGCCGATGACGTCGTTGTTGAGGCGGCTGACGAGTGAACCGGTCTGCGTGCGGGTGAAGAAGGCCATCGGGAGGCGCTGCACGTGGTCGAACAGCTCGGACCGGAGGTCGTAGATGAGGCCCTCACCGATGCGGGCCGACCAGTAGCGCTCCGCGAGGCCCAACAGGCTGACTCCGACGGCGGCAGCGACGACCAGCGCCGCGAGCTGGGTGAGGTAGCCGGTGTCCTTGTCGGCGATGGCGTTGTCGACGATCGCCTTGAACAGGAGGGGCGGGGCCAGCGACAGCAGCGCCTCGAGGACGATGGTGACCAGGAAGCCGATGAGCATGCCCTGGTAGGGCTTCGCGTAGTGCCCGACGCGGCGAACCAGCCCGCGGTCGAGCTTGCGTTTCGCAGCTTCCTGATCGCTGTACGTCATTCGGTAGAGCACGTGCACGTCGGACTCCAACGCTTTGATGCGTGAACATCATTCCAACACGGCGCGGGCCGACCATGATCGAGGAGGGGAGTAAGGCCCTCGAGCCGACGAGCCCGAGGGCCGTAACCCTGCGGAGAGTAAGGGATTTGAACCCTTGGAGGCTTGCACCTCAACGGTTTTCGAGACCGTCCCGTTCGTCCGCTCCGGCAACTCTCCGGGATCGAGGTTAGCGGAGGACGGGGTGACCCCGTGACGAGTTCAGATCTCGGTCGTCCGGCGGGATGCGAAGAACGTGGTGAGGAGCGAGGCGCACTCCTCCCCGAGGACCCCGGCCCGGGTCGGGAACTCGTGATTGAGGCGAGGGTCGCTGCCGAGGTGGTAGAGCGAACCGGTGGCACCCGCCTTCATGTCGACGGCCCCGAAGACCACCCCACCGATGCGCGAGGCCCACATGGCACCGGCGCACATGGGGCACGGTTCGAGTGTGATGACCACGGTGACCTCGCCGAGGCGCCACTCGCCGACGACCGCCGCGGCCTCCCGCAGAACGAGGAGTTCGGCGTGCGCGGTGGGGTCCTGGTCGATCGCCCGGCGATTACCGGCGGTTGCGATCACGTCGCCGTCGCGGACGGCGACGGCACCGATGGGAAGATCGCCGGCGGCCTCGGCGGCCCGGGCCGCGTCGATGGCGAGGCGCATGAAACGTTCGGGGTCGGCGGCGACAGCGGCGTCGATCGGCATCGGCGCAGCGTACGCGACGGGTTCTGTCCCGCGAGGGGACGCGATCTGTGTCCCCTCGTGGGACAGAACCTATGCGGCGTGGATCAGCGGCTCCGGCGACGGCGGACCGCCAGGACGAGCGCCCCGGCGACCATCGCCAGCCCGGCGGCGAGGAGCAGCACCGACACCGTCGTGCCGGTCGTGGCGAGGGGTGATCCGGTGCTCGGCCGCGTCTCGACCGCGCGGCGCACCGCCGGCGGCGACGTCGTCGTCGTCGTGGTCGTGGGGACCTGCACCTCGGACTCGACGACGGTGACCGGGTTCGTCACCGACGAGGTGTTGTTCGTGGCATCGCGATCCACCTGCGTGCTCCCGACGGTGCCCGTGTTGGTGATCGTCCCCCGGGCTCCGGCCGCCACGGCGACGGTCAGGGCGATGGCGGGGAGCGTGGTGCCGCTCGCCAGTGTGGCCGCGGTCGAGCAGGTGACGGTCGTCCCGTCCAGGGCGCACGTCCACCCGCTGCCCGTGGCCGTGAGCGGCTGCAGCCCGGCGGGCAGGGTGTCGGTGACCTTGATCGAACTCGCCGTCGCCGGACCCTTGTTCCGCACGGTCAAGGAGTACGTCGCCTCCTGCCCTGCCACGAGCGACGACGAGGTCAGCGCCTTGACGATGGCGAGGTCGACCGCGGGATCGGGCGTCGGGACGGTCGCAGCGTCGGAGACGTCGGGCGTCTCGTCCGAGCTCGCCACCGCCGTGTTCACGTAGGAACCGGCGTTGAAGTCGGCCTGCGTGACCACGTGCGTGGCGGCGCACGTGAGCTTCTCGCCGGACGCCAGGGTGACGCCCGGGCCCGACGGTGCGGCGGCGCAGCCGCTCGACAGCACGGCTCCGACACCGGCCTCCTCGATCCGGACCCCGTTGAGGGTCGCGACGCCGGTGTTGGTCACGGTGATGGCATAGGTGATCGTGTCGCCGAGGGCGTAGGGGCCGGTCGACGTGGCCACCTTGTCGATCGACAGGGCCGCCCGCGGGATCGACCACGTGTCGATGACCGGTGGGGTCTGATCACTGTCGGCCGTCGCCACGTTGTCCACACTGTCCTCGGTCAGGTCGGCGGCCGACACGGCGTCGGCAGCGGTGCACGTGACCGACACGCCGGCCGCCATGGCGAACGGCTGACCGTTGCCGGGACCGTCCCCGTTGCAGTCGATCGACGCGAGGGGAATCCGGTCGTCGGCGACGGTCACGCCGGTCAGAGCCGCCCCGCCGACATTGGTCACGACGTAGGTGTACGTGAGCACGTCACCGGCCGAAGCGTACGAGCCGGGGTCGCCCGACTTCTCGATGCGCAGGCGGGCTACGGGGATGTCGGCGTCGTCACCGGGCGAGGTCGGGTCGTCGGGTGACGTGACGGTGGCCTCGTTGTGCACGACCATCAGTGACGGGCTGGTCCCCACGGCGTAGCTGATCGTGAACGTCACCGACGTCCCGGGCGCGATGTCGCCCAGCGAGCAGCTGGTGCCGGTCTCGCCGCACACACCACCCTGCGATGCCAGGTAGTCGACGCCGGCGGGAAGCGGGTCGTTCACGATTGCGTCGTGCGCGGTGCCCCCGCCGGCGGCGTTGGTCACCGTGATCGAGAAGGTCGCCACGCCTCCGGGCAGCACGGTCGACGAGCCCGGTGATTTGGTGATCGTCAGATCGGCCGCCTTCCGGGTGTTGGTGAAGGTGCACACGACGGCGGCGTCGGCGGATACCTCGACGTTGCCCGCTTCCACGTCGACCGTCGACCCCTCGTCGGCGGTGTCGATGCAGGCGACGGTGGCGGAGTACTCACCGCCGGGGGTCGACCCGGCGGCCGCTTCGGCGATCGCGTGGATGCCCGGCGCCACGGTCACGGCGCCGGTGGTGCCGTTGTGGGATGCCGCCGCCGTGCGGACGGTGCCGTCGACGGACAGGTCGAAGGTGCCGGGGTCGTCGGTCGGGGAGAGTTGCTTGCGCACTTCGAGGGTGCCGGTGCGGCGGGTGTTCGTAAACGTGCAGACGACCGCTCCGCTGCCGTCGGCCATGATGTCGAGGCTGGCGCCGAAGCCGTAGGCGATCGGGGTCCCCCCGGCGGTACAGGCGATCGCCGAGTCGTAGCCGTCGAGATCGGCGCCGGTCTCGGAGACCGTGACGGAACCGGTGTCGACGGTCGTCGTCCCGCTCGAACCGTCGACGGCGTCGTCCACGATCACGGTGTCGTCGACCAGGAGGTCGAAGGTGTGACCGCTCTCGAGCGGATCGACGACGACCTTCTCGACGGTGATGCCGACGGTCGCCCGGGTGTTGGTGAACGTGCACACCACCACGTCACCGCTCGCGACGGCGACCGCGCCGTTGGTGACGACCAGCGGCGCGTTGGTCACGGTCTCGCGGCAGGCGAGCGTGGGGAGGTAGTCGAGGGAGGCGTTGGTGGGGGAGCCCTTCTCCGCCACGGCGTGGACGCCGGGGATGACCACGATCGCGCCGGTCGTGCCGTTGTGCCCTGCTCCGACCGTGCGGACGGTGCCGTCGATCGAGAGGTCGAAGGTGGCCGGATCGTTGGCCGGTACCAGCTGCTTGCGCACCTCGATGGTGCCGGTGCGTCGCGTGTTGGTGAACGTGCAGACGACATTGGCTCCGACCTCGACGTCGATCTGGAGCGAGCTCGCGTCGTTGGCCCTCGCAACCGGTTCGCCGTCCTCGGTGCAGACGATCGAGGTGGCGTACTGCCCGAGGTTCGCTCCGCTCTCCGACACCGTGACGGGGCCGGTATTGACCGTCGTCGACCCCGTCGAGCCGTTGACGGCCTCGTCGACGACCACCTTCGCCCCGGCGAGGAGGTCGAAGGTGTGACTGCTCGCCAGCGGGTCGACCACAACCTTGGTGAGCGTGAGATTGCCCGTCGTCCGGGTGTTGGTGAACGTGCAGACGACCGCGTCGCCGGCGTCGACCTGCACGGACCCGGCGGTGGGGATCACCGGCGCATTGCCGTTGGCGCTGTCGACGCAGCTGAGCGATGCCGCGTAGTCGCCGAGCTTCGTGTCTGCTGCCCCGGCCTCGGCGACCGAGTGCGGGCCCTGGGCGACCGTGACGGCCCCGGTGGTGCCGTTGTGCCCTGCTCCGGCCGTGCGGACGGTGCCGTCGATCGAGAGGTCGAAGGTGCCCGGATCGTTGGTCGGTACGAGCTGCTTGCGCACCTCGAGCGTGCCCGTGCGTCGGGTGTTCGTGAACGTGCACACGACGTTCGACCCGGCAGACACCTCGACCGTGAGTGACGTTCCTCCACCCGAGGCGAGGGGTTGGCCACCTGACGTGCAGGCGATCGCCGTGGTGTACCGCCCGAGGGCGCCACTGGTCTCCGACACCGTCACGGGTCCGCTGTTGACGGTGGTTGTGCCGGTCGAGCCGTCGACCGCTTCGTCGACGACGACGTCGGCGCCGGCGAGGAGGTCGAACGTGTGGTTGCTGCCGACCGGGTCGACGACGACCTTTCGCAGTGTGAGCCCACCGGTGGAGCGCGTGTTGGTGAAGGTGCAGACGACCGCGTCACCGGGGTCGACCTGGACCGTGCCGTCGGAGACGGCGACTGCGGTGCTGCCGTGGGCGGTGTCGATGCAGCTGAGGGCGGCGGCGTAGTCGGCGAGGCTCGTGCCACTTGCCCCGGCCCCGGCCTCGGCGACGGAGTGGGTGCCGGCGGCGACCACGACCGGACCGGTCGTGCCGTTGTGTCCTGCTCCGGCCGTGCGGACGGTGCCGTCGATCGAAAGGTCGAAGGTCCCGGGATCGTTCGGGGGCGAGAGCTGCTTGCGCACCTCGAGGGTGCCCGTCGACCGGGTGTTGGTGAACGTGCAGACGATGTCCGCTCCTGCGGTGACGTTGACGGTGAGCGACGTCCCCGTCCCCGCGGCGATCGGCTGCCCGGCGGAGTTGCACACGATGGCCGACGAGTAGAGGCCGAGGTCGCCTCCGGCCTCCGACACGGTGACGGGTCCCGTGTTGACCGTGGTCGAGCCGGTCGATCCGTTGGTCGCGCCGGCGACGACGGTGGTGCCGCCGGCGCGCAGGTCGAAGGAGTGGCCGCTGTTCAGGGGATCGACGACGGTCTTGGTGAGCGTCAGGTTGCCCGTCTTACGGGTGTTGGTGAACGTGCAGACGACCTTGGCGCCCTCGTCCACGACCACGTTGTCGTCCTTGGTCACGAGGACCGGCGTGGTGCCCGCCGTGTCCACGCACGCGACTGTCGTCGTGTAGTCGGACAGGTTCGCCGCGTTTCCGGCGGCCACCGTCTCGGCGATCGAGTGTGAACCGACCGGAACGGTGCGCTCACCGGTCGTGCCGTCGTCGCCGACCCCGGCGACCTCGTGCGGCCCGCCGTCGATGTCGAGGTCGAACCGACCCGGGTCCGTCGACGGCACGAGTTCCTTGCGCAGTTCGAGCGTTCCGGTCTTGCGCGTGTTGGTGAAGGTCACGGTGTTCGTGCCGTCGGCGATGGTGACCGCTCCGCCGGCCGGAGCGACGGCGCTCGAGTAGCCGGCGTTCGCCGTCTCCGACACCGTGCACGCCGTCCCGGTCGGGATCCCCGACACGGTGTGCTGCTGGCCTGCCTTGAGTCCGATCGTGCGGGGCTGGGGACCGCAGTCCCACTGGAACGTGAACACCTGGTCGGGGTCGCCGAGGCTGTTGGGCGGGAACACCTTCCCGATGAGGAGGTCACCGACCCGACGGTGATCGACGTAGCTCGCCGTCTGGGCCGCGCCGGTCGACGGGAAGCCGACCGTGCCGTTGGCAGCCGGCGTCACCTGGAAGAAGTCGCCGCTCACGCTGCCGTTCGGGTTCTCGTCCACGACGCAGTTCGATCCGGTCGGAACGTTCGACACCGTCACCGAGCCGGCGGTCGAGGGCGCGTTGATCGTGATGTCGAACGGGCTGCCCGGCACCGGGGCACCGCCGCAGGTGAGGTCGAAGCGGAAGGTGCCCGCACCCTGATCGATCGTCTTGGAGATCGTGATGGTCCCGACGTCGCGTCGGTTCGAGAAGGTCACGTTGTTGCCCTGCGAGGCCACGGTGATCTGTCGAGGAGTGACGTTGCCGGCGACCGAGCCGTCGAGGGTCCACCCGGCGGGGACCGCTTCGGTGATCGTGCACGATGTGCCCACCGGCACGCCGGCGATCGTGGCCGTGCCGTTGGCGCTGTTCGACGCCGTGATCGTCCGGCTGAAGGTACCTGCGGCCCCACAGTCGGCGACGAAGTCGAACGAACCGGACACGGGCAGCACGGAGGTGCCGGTCACGGCCTTCGTGATGACGAGGTCGGCGGTCTGACGGGTGTTCGTGAAGGACGCGGTCGCCTGCTGGCCGGCGACGATGGTGATCGGTCCGGCGGGTGCCGCCGTCTGGGTCCAGCCCGCCGGCACCGTCTCGGTGACGGTGCAGTTCAGGCCGGACGGGATCCCGGTGACCGCGGTCGACGTTCCGGTTCCACCCGAGGTCGTGACCGAGCGTGTCACGTCCCACGCCGTGCCGTCGCAGGCGACGGTGAAGTCGAACGTTCCGTCGCCGCCGACGGTCGATTTGTTCACGATCAGCGACCCGGTCTGGCGGGTGTTGGTGAACGACACGCTCTCCGCGGCCTGGTCGACCGGCTGCACGCTCTGCGAGCCACTCTGCAACCACCCCGGAGTCGTTGCCTCGGTCACCGTGCAGCTGGCGCCGAACGGGATGTCGGACGGCGTCTCGGCCGTACCGTTCCCGCTGATGTTCAAGGTCTTCGGGTACCTGGCGACGCCCGGACAGGCGACGGTGAACTCGAACGTGGGTGAGCCGGAGGGATCGCCGGCGACGGCGTTCGTCGTCTTGTTCACGACGACCTTGGCGAAGCGACGGGTATTGGTGAACGCCACGTTGCGGTCCTGGTTCATCGTGGTGCTGCCACCGTTGGTGACGATGGCGCCGGTCACCGTCACCGCGAAGTTCGCGTTGGTGGCCTCGGTCACCGTGCACGACGCTCCGGGCGTCACGCCGAGGGTGACGCTTCCGCCGTTGGCCAGCGACACCGGTGAGCCGGCGATCTGGTTGCCGCCGCACGCGACGGTGAAGGTGAACGTGGTGGGGTCACCGGCGATGGCGCCGGCGATGGTCTTCGAGATGGTGAGCAGTGCGCCGACCCGATCGGTGACGGGGTTGGAGATCTCGTTGATCGCGATGCCCGACGCCGTGAACGTGGCATTGGCCACATTGGTGATGACCGTGCCCGGGGCGACACCGGCGTTGACGGTCACATCGAACCGCACGACGCCGAAGCAGAGTTCGCCACCGGCGCACGACGCGCCCGTGAGGTTGTTGAGCGTGCCGAGGTTCGCGGTGACGGTGCCCGAACCGAACGATCCGCCCGACGCGAGTGCGGCCAGCGCTGCAGCCGACGTCTGGCCCTTGCCGACGCTGAGCGAACCGGGCACGAACGTCGTGCCCGCCGGGATCGAATCCGAGATGGTCACGTTGTTCAGATCGACGTCGCCGGCGACACGCACCGGCATCGTGTAGGTGAGGAGGTCGCCGGACTTCACGTACGGCGACGGGCTGGTCGAGTTGTCCCGGCCGACGGCGGTGCCGTTGACGGCCTGGTCCTTCTCGACGATCAACAGGCACTTGAGGGGCGACGACAGTGCGAACTGGCCGGCGTAGTAGTTGTCGCGATCGGTGGTGAAGGTGACGTCGATGGAGCTGGTGCCGCCGGGCACCTGCACGACCTGGGTCTTCGCGTCGATGCCGTGTCCGTCGCCGCGGCCACCCGAGTAGCCCTGCGCGATCGACGCGCCCGAGTCTGGATCGGCATCGAGGTCGGCGTTGTGGTCGGCGCTCACCTGCTTGCCGGAATCGAAGAAGTTGTCGGTGCCCGACGGGCCCGCCGGGTTGACCGTGGTCGAGCTTCCCGAGAGGTTCGACTTGACCTTCATCTGATCCTCGTCGAGGAACTGGTCGCCCTCCCACGCCAGAACCCCGAGGCGGAGGGCAACGGGCCCGGGCGACGCAGTGAGGAAGCCCGAGAGCGTCGTCGTGGTGTCCGCAGCGCCGTTCTGCTGCTGGATCAGGCCGTCGTATATGGCGACGTTCCGGTAGTCGTTGCGGTGGTTCGCTCCGGCACCGGCGTCGTCGTTGGCGCCGGTCAAGCAGTTGAGCGTCGGGAAGCGGTAGACGACGGTCAGCGACCAGCCGGCGTGGCAGTTCTCGCCCTGCATCGTCTGCACGTTGGCGACCGACACCGTCGTCGCGGTCGCTGCGGCGACCGTGGAGAAGGCGGCGGTCACGTCCGTGACGCCCTCGTACACGAGTCCGTCGTCGCTCGAGCCCGATGGCAGGGCCTGTGCGAGACCGCCGCTCGGGACGGTGTAGACGGTGTTCGCCGTGACGGTCGTGTAGGCGCCGGCGCCCACCTTCATCCGGACGGTGTTGGCGCTGGACTTGTTCGCGGTCGCGTTGGAGACCTCCGCGTGGTTGTCCGAGCAGTAGTACTCGGTCCCGTTGCTGCGGGTTGTCCCGAGGTTGCCTCCCCAGTAGAGGTAGGCGGCGTCGACGACGGCGCCCGACGGGATCGTGAAGGTTGCCGAGCTCCCGTTGAACAACGCCCCGTTCCCGTCGGGGTCGTTGTTGGCCATGTTGAGGTCGTCGTTGGTGGTGCTGTTGGTCGTGCAACTGCTGCCCGAGCAGTTGAGGACCGTGTTGCCGACCATGAGGAAGTCGCCGTTGACGTTCTTGTTGTAGCGGGCGCTCTGTCCCGCCCCGAAGTCAGCCGCTGCCTCTCCGACGGTGGGCACCATCGGCAAGCCGCCGAGGCCGACGAATGCGCACAACGCGATGACGCCCAGGCGTCGCGACGCCGTCGTGATCGATCGGTTCATGTCTGGCTTCCTCCCACCGACCCTGCCCGGGTCGGTTGGTTGGAGCGTGCAGCAACCGATGGCGCCTGACAATACCTTTCATCTCATTTCAGTGAATTGAGTTGAGGCGGTTTCCTCAACAGGAGAGGTTCGAACGTCCGACGGCGAGCGATCGGCGGGAGGTCAGTGCGAGAGCGGGATCCGGAGCAGGCACCCGAACTCCCCCGCCACGTCGGCGGAGACCCGCGCGTGCACGCGACCCTGTCGGGTCCGGAAGTCGCCGTCACCGGACTCCGGGTAGACGCCGTCGTGCCACACGCCGGGGAGGACGCAGATACCGAAGCTGCCGTCGCTGCGCGCGACCACTGCCCGTTCGAGGTCGGGATCGTCCCCGACCGGCACCACCGGGACGAGGAAGGGTCGCCCGTCGACCGACCAGAAGAGCTGGCCGCCGTCGGGGTGGTGGTTGAGATGCCACAACAGGATCTGCTCGCGCGGCCCCGACGACGGCGCGTCGAGCGACTCGGGCGCGCACCCCAGCCCGATCACGTAGTCGCCGCCGACGGCAGCGTTGCGGGCGCGGAGACGCTGGCCGTCCCAGACGGTGAGGAACGTGCCCTCGGTCGTGCCGCCCTCGATGCCGGTGCCGGGATCGAGGGGGCGTGGCCCCGACAACGGCCAGGGCACGATCGGCACCTCGAACTCGGCCGGGTCGCCTTCGGCGATGGCGAGCAGTTCGGCGAGTGACGGGTCGCGTCCGTCGACGACGGGCAGGTCCCGCCACGGCAGGCCGGATGAGATGTCGGGATCGAGGTACTGGGCAGGGGTCACTCCGGCGTGGGTCACGTCGCCGAGGCTAGGTCCGACCGCTTCCACTCCGACCGCTTCCACTCCCACTGCTTCCACTCCGAGCGGTTCGGCGGTCAGCCGCCGGGGCGAACCCCTGCCGGCGGTGTGCCACCGGTGAACCCAGCGCCTCCGGGGAATCCTCCGTCGGGGATGCCGCCTCCGGGGAATCCGGTCGGGGTGGAGCCCGACGTGTTCGAGGCGCCGGCCGACTCGGCCGTCGCGGAGCCCGGGAGTGCGGCGTCGAGGTCGGCCAACACGACCCGCTGGCCCGACGTCAACCCGCTCGTGATCTCGGCCCACGTCGTCCCCACGACCCCTACCTCGACACGGGTGGACTTGGTGCCGGTCGCGGTCCGGACGAGGACCGTGTGTTCGGTGCCGTTGGTCGTGACAGCCGACGTCGGCACGGCGAGCGCTTCCCGCGTGGCGCCGGTCACGATCGACACCGAACCGGTGGCCCCGCTGTGGAGGTCCGTCGGCGGCTCCTCGAGCGCCAACACCACCCGGTAGGCCGTGGAGGTGGATGCCGAATCGGGCGTCACCGAGATGGAGACGACCTCGGAGGAGAGCGGTTCGTCCGAGCTGTCGAGCGTCACCGTCGCCTGCTGCCCGACCTCCACGGTCGGAATCTTGGCGACCGGGATGGTCGTCGTCACTTCGAAGCCACCGTCCCCGACGACGATGATCTGCTGGGTCGTCGACGCGGCCGTGACCGACTCTCCGGTATCGAACCCGACCGCGACCACCGTGCCCGAGATGGGCGCGGTGAGCTCCGTCTGCGCCACGTTGTGGGTGGCGACGATCACGTCGAGCGCTGCAGCATCCACGGCCTTCTGCAGCGCGATCAGCTGTTCCGATGACGGGGTGCTGGACGTGCCGCTCGATGTGGCCGCTGCTGCCGGGAGAGGTGAGCTCGCCGGTGCGGCGGTCGTGGTGGTGACCGGCGCCCCGCTCGCTCCTGCTGTGCTTCCGCCGCCGGCCGTGACCGCAGCGGTCGATGCCGACAGGAGGCGGTCGAGTTCCTGGGTCGCCGACGACAGCGTTGTCTGGGCTGCCGCGGTGGCGGCCTGGGCCGAGCGGACCGTACTCAGCGCCGAACGGCAGGCGGCGAGCACGTCGGTGGAAGGAACGGTCGGAGGCACGGTCGTCGTCGACGGGCTGGTCGTGGTCGTGGTCGTGGTCGTCTCGGTGCTGTCACAGACCGCGGCCGCCGACTGATACGTCGCCTCGGAATCGGTGAGTGCCGCGTCGACCGTCCGCTGCGCGTCGAGGACGGCCTGCTGCGCATCGCGCAGCGCGGCGGCGTCGGTCGCGGCGGTACCCGAAGCGGAGGAGCCCGACGTCGTGGTCGATGCGGGCGAAGGGGTCGCGGTGGCCGCAGCGGCCGTGGTGACGGTGGTCGTGGCGGTGCGGGCACCGGTGACCGACGACGCGGTGGGAGCGGCGCCGGCGCCACCGGTGCTGGTGGGTTCGCCGTCGAGCGCCTTGGACAGGGTGAGCTCGGCCTGGGCGAGCGCTGCCTGCCTGGTGTGGAGTGTCCGTTCGAGGCTCGCCGTGTCGACCGTCGCCAGTGTCTGGCCCGTCACGACCTCATCGCCGACCGCCACCGCCACCGAGGCGACGGTGCCGCTGATCGGGAAGGCGACCGCGGCCTGGTTCACGGCCTCGACGGTCGCGACGCCGTTGAGGACGGCCTGGACATCGTGTGTGCCGGCAACGGCGGTTCGGTAGTTCAACGCCTCCGATCCGGACGCGTTGACCGCGACGAACCCCGATGCGACGAGGGCAACCGTGGTGAGACCGACGAGGCCCCACCGGGCTCGGCGGGTCCGCCAGAACGGGACGACCCCGTCGGGGTCGGGAAACAGCGACGACAACCGCGCGTCGGCGGTCGTGGGGCGGGTCGAAGCGGGGGCGTCGGTCATGTCCTATTCGTTCCTCAACGCGTCGATGGGGGTGAGTTTGGCGGCGCGGGTGGCGGGGAAGACGCCGAAGCCGACACCGATGGCCATGGCCATGGCGATGGCGGCGAGGCAGGCGGGGATGGAGACGAGCACTTGGGAGTCGGTGAAGTGGGGGAGTACTTCTGCGCCGATGATGCCGAGTGCCACGCCCAAGATGCCGCCGGCGAGGCCCAAGATGAGGGCTTCGACGAGGAATTGGCGGCGGATGAGTTGGGGGCGGCCGCCGAGGGCTTTGCGGAGGCCGATCTCGCGGGTTCGTTCGGTGACGGAGACGAGCATGATGTTCATGACGCCGATGCCGCCGACGAGGAGGCTGATGATGGCGATGCCGGCGAGCATGACGGTCATGGTGTCGTCGACGGTGGAGGCCGCCGTCAGGATCGACTCCTGGGTGGCGATCGAGAAGTCGGCGTCGCTGGAGTCGGAGATGCCGTGAGTGTTCAACAGCAGCCGATCGGTCTCCTGGTAGGCCGCTGACAGTGTGTCGGCGGAGGTGGCTTTGACGTAGATGCTGGAGACGGAGTTGCGGTTGGTGCCGCCGACGAGGCGTTGGGTGTAGGTGGAGAGCGGGACAATGGCGAGGTCGTTGTTGGAGGTGGACTCCGACGACGACAACTCGTCGAGGATGCCGATGACGGTGAGCTTCGTACCGTTGTAGGAGACGGTTTGGCCGACGGCGTTGCCGGTCGGGAACAGTTCGGTCGCGGTGTCCGGCCCGAGGACCACGACGGCGGCCGCGTCGGCCTCGTCGGTGTCGGCGAGGAATCGTCCGGTCGACACGTCACGCGAGCGCACCTCCGACCAGCTCTCGGTCGTGCCGGTGAGCGTGGTGGTCCAGTTGGTGGTGCCTTGGACGAGTGAGACCGAGGTGGTGGAGACGCCGGCGACGGCTTGTACGTCGGGGGCGACGTTGTTGGATTCGAGGGCGGCGACGTCGGTGGTGGTGAGGGTGGACGCGGTGCCGAAGCCGCCTCGGGTGCCGGTGCTGGCGTCGGTGGTGCTGCCGGGCGATACGACCAACAGGTTGGTGCCGAGTTCGTTGATCTGGTCGTTGATCTGGGCTTGGGCGCCTTGGCCGAGGCCGACGGTGAGGACGACGGCGCTGATGCCGATGAGGATGCCGAGCATGGTGAGCGCCGAGCGGAGCCGGTGGGTACGGACCGCCTCGAACGCGCTGCGGAGCGTGTCTCGCCAGCTCATGTCGGTTCCGCCGGCATCGAGTCGCCCGGCGCCCAGATTCGGCCGTCGCGCACTTGGATGACGCGTTCGGCTCGTTCGGCGACGTCGGGTTCGTGGGTGATGAGGACGATGGTGCGTCCGTCGGTGTGGAGCTCTTCGAGGAGTCCGAGTACGTCGTCGGTGGAGGTGGAGTCGAGGTTGCCAGTGGGTTCGTCGGCGAGGATGAGTGCGGGTTCGGTGACGAGGGCTCGGGCGACGGCGACGCGTTGTTGTTGGCCGCCGGACAGTTCGCCGGGTCTGTGGTTGGCGCGGTTGGCGAGGGAGACCTTGTCGAGTGCGGCCATGGCGCGTTGTCTGCGTTCGGCGGGTGGGGTGCCGGCGTAGATGAGGGGGAGTTCGACGTTGCGCCAGGCGGGGAGGTAGGCGAGCAGGTTGAATTGTTGGAAGACGAATCCAATGAGGAGGTTGCGAACGTCGGCGAGGTGGTTTTCGTCGAGGGTGCCGACGTCGTGGCCGGCGAGGCGGAACTGGCCGCCGGTGGGGACGTCGAGGCAGCCGAGGATGTGCATGAGGGTCGACTTGCCGGAACCGGATGGCCCGGTGATGGCGACGAACTCGTTCTGCTCGATCCGGAGGGTCACCCCGGCGAGGGCGGCGACTTCGACGTCTCCGGTGCGGTAGAGCTTGGTCACGTCGGTCAGCTCGATGACCGGGACGGTCCCAGGTGGGGTGACCGGGCGAGTCGGCCTGACGGTCGTCGCAGTCATCGGCTCGCTCCCGTCGCTCCGGCGCCGGTCGGAGCGCCGGTCGGGGCCCCCGCGGCAGCGTTGCCGACACCCCGACCCGGGAAGCTGATCACGACCTGCTCGCCGGCCTTCAGCCCCGAGGTGATCTCGGTCATGCCGCTGGCCGTCAGCCCGATCGTGACCGATCGGGTCTCGGTGGCGCCGTCGGCCGAGCCGTCGGTGCTGACCGTCACGCTCGAGCCGGTGTCGTCGGTGGAGACCGCTCGCGTCGGGACCTGCAGCACGTCGGTTCGCTCGGCCGTCACGATGTCGGCCGTCACCGACGACCCGACGTAGAACTGGTCGGTGGCACCGGTGAACGAGACGACCACCTGGTAGGCGGCGACACCAGAGCTGGCATCGGCGATCCGACTCACCTCCGTGACCGATCCGGTGGCGGTCGCCCCGCTGGCGCCCGACTGCGTCGTGCCGGTCCCGCTTCCGCCGCCCCCGAGCTCAGTCGGGAATCCACCGGTCGGGAAGCCGCCGGAGGGGAGTCCGCCGCTGGGGAACCCGCCGAACCCGCCGCGTCGGTTGGAGGAGCTCGTCGTCACCGCGACGTCGACGGTCTGGCCCACCTCGATGCTGTCGATGTCGGTGCTGTCGACGGAGACCTCGACCTCGAACCGACCGCTGCTGACCACTTGGATCTGGGCCGTCGAGGAGGACGAGCCGGTCGACTGGTTCACCGACGGGAGCGCAGCAGTCGAGCCGCCACCGGTCGCAGAGGAGCGACCCGAACCCGTCCCTGATCCCGTGAGGGTCGTGCCGCCCTGCCCGCCGCTCGACAACTCCTCGCCGACGGTGAGGTCGACACTCGCAACGGTGCCGTCGAAGGTCGCCACGAGCGATGCTCCGGCAAGTGCCTCCGTCGCGGTGGCGAGCGTGTCGTTGGCCGTGGCGATCTGTGCGATGTCGGCGGCGATCTGTTCGTCGGACGCATCGGCGTCCTGGTCGTCGGCGAGCTTCGCCTCGGCGTCGGCAACCGCCGACTCCGCCGACGTGACCGCAGCGGCCAGCTCCGACGAGTCGATCGTCGCCAGTACCTGCCCGGCCGTGACGGTGTCCCCGGCGGCGACGTTCACCGCGGTGACGGTGCCCGACGACGAGAAGCTCAGGTCGTCGGTCTGGGCGGCGGCGACGGTTCCCTCGGCCGACACCGTTTCGTTCATGGAGCCACTGGTGACCTCCACCAGCTGGTTCGTCGGCGCGACAGCGGTCGCCGTCGTGGTGGTGTACGTGTCCTCACGGATGCCGAACCACCAGACGGCGACGGCGACCAGCGCGATCGCCGGCATGACCACGAAGGGGTGAAGGAGGCGCCGTCTCACGATCGGCCCGCGGAGGAGGTGTGTCGTACCTGCATGGAAACGAGCATCGGGCCCGTTCCTGGGAGTTACCTGAGAGCGATCGGGGAGTTCGTCCGGTGTTCTGCCGATTCCTCAGAGAACCCTCAGAACCGACGGCCGTGCATCTTGTCGAAATCGGTGGAACAACTCAGCACTTCCCCAGGAAGGTCTGAGGAACCGGGCCGATCGTTGTCGCCATGAGCTACGAATCCATGCCGACCCAGCCGCCGACCGATCCGCCGCAACCGCCCAGCGCGACGCCGGTCCAACCGGCCGCCGACGCGAAGCCCAGTGGGCCGACCGCCAAGACCTGGATCATCGGTGGTGTGGGAGCGGTCGTCATCGCCGCGGCCGCCATCGTCGGCATCAACGCGGCCTCGTCGGACACCACGACCGTCGACACGGCAGCGGCAACCAACGGCACGGCTGCCAACGGATCCAACGGCGCTGCGGCCGACGGCCAGGGCGGCTTCGCTGGTCGCGGCGGCGGCACGTTCGGCACGATCGAGTCGATCGACGGCGCCACCATCACGGTGGCCAGCCAGGACGGGACGTCCACCAAGGTCGTCACGACCGACGCCACCACCGTCACCTCCACGGGCGAAGGGACCGCGGCCGACCTGAAGGTTGGCGACAACGTCCAGGTCACCGGGTCCGGCACGTCGTCCGACCTCGCTGCCGAGCGCGTGGTCGACAGCGGCGACGTTGCCGCCACCGGCGGGTTCGGTGGACGTGGCCAGGGCCAGGACGGTCAGAACGGCCAGGGCTTCCCAGGAGGGACGCCGCCCGAGGGCATGAGCATTCCCGAGGGAATGACCCCGCCCGAAGGGATGACGCCGCCTGCCGACGGACAGATGCCCACCGACGGACAGATGCCGACGGGAGCGGACGGCCAGCAGCTGGTGTTCGCCTCCGGCACCATCGAGTCGATCGACGGCTCGACGATGGTGGTGAAGGCGAGTGACGGCACTACCTCCACGGTGACGCTGTCGGACACGACCACGATCTCCGTCGTGACCACGATCACGGTCTCCGATCTCGCTGAGGGCGACACGATCATGGTCCGTGGCGAGACCGCTGACGGTACGGTCACCGCCACCTCGATCACCGAGGGCGCCACCGGCTTCGGCGGCGGAGGATTCCCCGGAGGCGGCGCCCCGGGTCGGCCTGATCAGTCGGGCGGAGCCACTGGCTCGGGTTCCGCGTCGAACTGATCGGCAACGTCAGGCCGGCCCCGCGTTTCGACGCGGGGCCGGCCTGATTGCGTTCTCGGGCTCAGCCGTTCGTCGCGGTCACATTGGCGGAGACGGTGGTGTGCCTTTCGAACCCGCCCGAGTGCTTGGACTGCTTGCAACAGGCGGAGTCCTAGCTGGCTCGTGAACTCCTGACGCGAAGGTCTTCGACCCTCGGCGCTTGCTCCACGTACTCCTCCAGGGCCCAGTTCATGATCAGGTTCACAGAGACCTGACGCTCTCGGGCGAGGGCCTTGAGGCGTTCGTCCAGCTGCGGCGAGAGCCTGACCGCCTTCGTCACCCTGTCATCGAACTCGCGGGGTCGTGCCATGGCGGCAGTCTAACTACATCGCTGTAGTTTGTGAAGGTATTCGCGCGAAATCGCGCGCATTAATGACCCCAGAAATTATCGGGTATCCACCACTTGTCAGCAGGTACCCGTTACGGTCCGACTTGGTCAAAGTGGCCAAGCTGAGTCGGCCTGCGGCCACCTCTCGGCGCAAGGACCCACTGACGTGGGAAGGAGACACCAATGGCGGATCGACAAGTCACTCATGCACACCGCGACGATCAGGGGATCATCCTGGCTGTTTGCTGGAAAGGTGGCACCAGCTTGATGTACACGGCGCGGCAGCAGGTCGTCGACGACATCAGTTCGGGCGCTCACCGGTACTACGTCCATGAACAGGCGCCCGCGGTCTGGGTCGAGGTCATCACGGTGAACGGTGTCCAGTACATCAAGACCGAGGCGGATTCGACCTCGCAGAACAATCTCGACAACCTTCCGACGTGCACTCAGAAAGCCGGGTGAAAAACGCACGTTTCTTGGGTACACCAGTTCGTTGATAAGGTGCGTCGGAGAAGCGTTGCTCATCCCCGAGTCTGTGCAGACCCGAGGTGGAGTTGATCGGCTGGGACTACAACCAGACCTTTGACGTACTCATGACCGCCCACGGCGAACCTGTCACCGTGGCCCGGAGAGCATCCCGTCGTCCAGGCCGGCCACGCCGCGGCGGGTAGCACCATCATGTCGAAATAGGCCTGCCAACGCAGGAGCCCCGGCTGTCAGGAGAGGGCCTACATGATCGGTGTTCGAAAGGCAGACCGGCGGAGACGGTGGGCTTCGAACCCACCGTCGGGAGCTGTGCCCCACGAGGTGGGGCACAGCCGCTCATCGGGGTCACGTCGGCGGAGACGGGTGGTGTGCTGTCCCAGGACATCGGAAACCCATCTTGTCGCGTCATCGGAAACGGTTCGGTTCTCGTGTGAGGGGGTGTCGAAGAACCGGTTGATCATCACCGCTGTCGTTGTCGAGGGATGGTCCCCAAGCGGACGTGGCCCGCGACTACGGCGTGTCGAAAGGGTGGGTATCCCAAGCTCGTCGCCCGCTATCGCGACAAAGGCGACGCCGTACCACCGGGCCCGCCACGACCGCATCGACACCACCGGCAAGATCACGCTGCGCCACAACAGCCGGCTGCATCACATCGGCGTCGGACGAAAACACGCCCGAACCCACGTCATCGTCCTCGTCGCACACCTCGATGTACGCATCGTCAACGCCGCCACCGGCGAACTCCTCCGCCACCTCACCCTCAACCCCACCCGGGGCTACCAACCCACCGGCAAACCCCGCTCCCAGAAACGACAAACCCCCGAACCTGAGGGTTCGAGGGTTTCCTATGTCGTGAGAGATCACACTGCGGAGGGGGTGTGGCTACGTTCGAACTCCGCGAGGTGGTATGGTCTGGCTGAGCTACTTTCGCGTTGGCGTCTAGACGTAGCGGAAGGCAGCTGACGGACTGATCCGGGTTGCTCCGATCGCCGGAAGGAAGCCCGAGACGAGGCCGATAGTGAGTCCGAGGACCGGTGCCGCCACGAGGTAGCGCGGGTCGAGGATTGGCTCACCCGCAGGTCGGATGCTGAGCACCAGAGCTGCGCCTGCCCAACCTCCCGTGAAGCCGCCGAGAAGCCCTGCAAGGCAGGTCTCGGAGAGCACGAGTACGAAGATATGTATCGGTCGAGCGCCCATGACACGGCGTAGGCCGATCTCGGGACGTCGAGAGGTCACAGAGCTGTATGCGGACAGTCCACCTGCCAGCACAGCTCCGGCAAGGACCACCGCGGCTACGACGACGACGAGATCCCGCACGTCGCTGTCGACCTGACCGCCGAGACTGGAGGTGTCAAAAACAGCGGACCCTTCGATTGCTTCCGGTCGATTCGGCACGAGCGCATCCCCAACTGAGCGTGCGACAGAGTTGGCATAGCCGGCATCCACTTGGACGGCGATCGTTGTCGACCCGCCTCCCAATGCAACCTCGGCCGATCTCGTGACGAGTACCGAAGTGAGCAGGGCCGGAACTTCGGGCGACGACGTGATCACACCGAGGACGGGACAAGGTATGCCGTCCACAGACACGGTCGGGCCTAAGCCAACCGGACCGAGCGACAGATCTCGCGCTACTCCCGAACCCACGAACGCGCCACCGCCCGACACGATGCTCCTGTCAGCATCTGCCGGTTGACCGGGGACGTTGAGATCCAGGGCTGCCTCGAGGCTTCCAGCAAATCGGACTACTGGTGCCTGGGAAGTGAACCCACCGGAGCTGACGTCGCGCTGACCGAGCTCGGTGAGTACCACGGCGGCCGTTGCGCCATTGATGTCCTCGACGCGTTGGGCGGCATCGTCCGGAAGTTCAACTGAGGTATCGACTAGCTGGGCGGTGACGAACGTCGATCGCTGCGCTGCGAATCTGTCTGAGACGGATACGCGTGTGGCCTCGGCGAGGCCGAGCACCGCAACGGCACTGCCGATACCGACTGCTGTGAGCGCAGCAACTGTTGCGATACGTCCTGGGCGTGAGAGGACGGTCGATCCGACATCATCGAGGTGGGCGCGGATGCGGAGACGGCTGCGAATCGTGCCAGTCATCATGTGAGGTGCGACGGCGAGGGCTCGACGCGGCCGTCGCTGACGACAAGACGACGTTGCGCCCGCCGGGCCACTTCGTCGGAGTGCGTGACGCACACGATCGTCAAGCCCGCAGCGTGAAGGTCGTCAAGGATGTCGAGTACGAGCGCCGAGGTTGCAGAATCAAGGCTGCCTGTTGGCTCATCGGCGAGGAGCAGCTTCGGCTGGTGGACGAGCGCCCGTGCAATGGCGACGCGTTGGCGTTCTCCACCCGAGAGCTCCCCGGCGTCGGCCTCGCTGCGGTGGAGCAGTCCGACGCGGTCGAGTGCCGCTCGACTCCGTTCGGTTGGGTCACCGCGTCCGCCACGGTAGAGCAAACCACGTGCGACGTTCTGGGTTGCACTCAACCTGTCATCGAGCAAGAAGGACTGAAACACGAAGCCGATCAGCTCTCCCCGCACTGAGGCGCGATCGCCCTCGGAGCAAGCGATCATGTCGATGCCCTGGAGTAGGTACTTGCCCCCAGTGGGCCGCTCAAGTCCGCCGAGGACGGAGAGCAGACTTGACTTACCAGCGCCGGAGCGCCCGGTGACGGCAACGTACTCGCCGTTAGCCACGGTCACGTGCGCGTTGACAACTGCGTTGACGATCGGGGGGCCTGGATAGGTCAGCGCCAGGTCGTGGGCATCCACGATCAAGGTCATCGAGTTCCTCTGGAGCCGAGTACGACCTTGTCGCCTCGACGCAGCTTGCCGGTGTCGATGATCTCCACCCATCCATCGACCGTCTCGCCGACGGACACTGCGACTCGTCGTTGACGTTTGCCGTCCAGCACGAGGACGCGAGCGGAGTCGGATTGCTCGTCCTCGACGATGGCTGAACTCGGAACGACGAGATCGGCCGAGCGAGGCGGAACGAGCGCTACCCGCAGGGTGACTTCGGATCCATCAATGTCGAGCGTGTCCGGCGCGAGTGGTTCTAGTTCGACGTTCAACGTGGAAGGGGCCGTGCCCTCGGGCAGTGCCGTTGCCTCTGTCGAAACGATGCGGGTGACCTTGAGCGGGATGGGCGGCTGTCCGTCGGTGACAGCGTCGAGGCCTGCCGTGAGGAGCGCCTTCTGGGACTGGGTGATATCGGCCCGCACCACCTCCGGACCAGACTCGATGGTCAGGATGGTTTGGCCGTCGGTCAAGGATTGACCGAGAGCTGCGTCAATTGACACAACGCGTCCGGGTAGTGCCCCGACGACGGCGAGTTCCCTGGCTGGCACTACCACACCTTCGATCCGACTGAACTCCGTGGTAGCGGCGCGAGCAGCGTCAAGTGCACTCTTCGCTGCTGCGGTATCTCCCGTAGTAGCTCGAAGGAGACTCTCGGCATTGCTCTCTGCGCGATCGAGTTCTACACGCTTCGCGAGAAGCTGGCCCAGCGTGCCCTGGGTCGTCAACGGGGTGCAGCCGATCGACCCGTAGGTGTCGAGAACCGCTTGAGCGGTCGAAGACCCGAATACGCCTGGAGGATCATCACTTGGGTGACCGCACGCCGCGAGAGCGGTTTGAAGCTGAGAGACGTCGGTGCCGATGTCGCCGGGGCGGAGATCGCGATATGGCTGGATCGCTCCCGGTAGGGCGATGATTGGACGATCGGCGACCGAACCCAGGAGCCCACATGGCCTCACGGTCGCGTCGACTGCTACGTCGAGGCTTGTAAGTACCGGCCGATTGCCCTCGGCGGTGGGCGGCGCAAGCACGTCGGCACGATCGCGGAAGTGCTTGGATCCTCGAAGGACGAGATCGCTCTGGAGTACTCGAGGTCCGACGACATACGTGACCGGTTTGGCTGCGACTCGTGACCTCTCCGTGATCTCCGACGGCGATGACGATGTCAGTGCGACGACAACGAGGGCGGCGAAGCCCGCTAGCGGGAGGATAACCAGCCCCCACCGGGCCACAGTTCCTCCAGCTAAGCGCTTGCGCGGGGCGGACGGCACCTACCTGTCACCACTCGCCAAGCCGAGCGATGCAGCGATTTGGTCGATCTTCTTCGTGTAGTGCGTCGTAGCTTCCCGCTGTGCTCGCAACTGGGACTCGTGTCCGACGGCTTGACGAAGCTGCTCGTCGTACTCGGTGGAATAGACCAACTTGAGATACCCGGTCGACTCCTGGCACTTTGCGTCCGCAGTCGCAACCTCGATCTCCTTCGCCGCGACCGGCTCGTCAGAAGTTGGCGAATCTGTTCCGTACAACTCTTCCAGTACCTTCACAGCGACATCACCGTAGTTGTCGGCTCCCTCGACATACTGGCCGTAGCCCTGCTCGCTCAGGCATCGCCTCCATTTCTCAGTCGCGTCGAGAACCTCGGGATCGGCCATGGTGGAGGAGTAGGCCGCCGATGCGTAGTCGAAGACGAGCGACTGAGGTGGAGCCGGAACCTCTTTGCGCATCTTGGCGACGCATTCGTTGAAGGCGGCCTGCTGCTGATCCGTGAGCTTCCGACTGTTGAGCTCCAGCTGCTCCTTCGTAGCACCGCCGTCCTGCCGGTAGCCAAGCTCGGACGCGACTTTCAGGTCAAAGATGCGACGTCCGAACCGGTTGGTGGATTTGGGCGCCGCCCCGATGACGTCTGGCGCGGCCGGAATCGTCCACTCGACACCCTTAGAATCCATGCAGTTCTTGACGAGAACATTTTCCACGTAGTTCGGCCATGTGCTCGACGAGACGCTGACCTCATCTAACGGCAGCGCATAGGTCGCAAGGTCGCGGTGCGATCCAAGTTCCTTCTCGACAGACCCGAGATCGTCCGACCCGCAGCCGGCCGACAGGACCGCCGTGGCAGAAACCACGACGATCGCTGCCGACCGAGCAAGGAAGGGTCGCCTCGGACGTAGGCCAGGGCGACCCAGCATCAGGCGACGCACCAACGATGCGAGTCGAGTGAGTCGTTGAAGCCGACGGGCCCTGACGCGTTGCCGAGATCGGAGTCACCGCTGCCGAGTACTTGGAGGAAGCTTGCGCCGCCGCCGCTGACATCCTTGTACATACGTACGTTGCAGGAGTTGCCGAAGTTGACCACCGACGAGACGCTGTCGTGGGGGCTCGTGGTCGTGTTGTAGTAGTAGTCGTTGCCGTAGGCATTGTCATCGCCCGACCAGGCGCCGCTCTTTGCCCCGTCTCCGAACGACTGGTAGCTGGCGTCCTTCCAGACGCACACGTACCCGCCGCCCGGACAGCTCACGGTTGCTCCAGCGTCCAAGCTCACGGCCCCCACGCCCAGCATCGCCACTGCGGCAGCGGCAGCCAACCGGCCCAACCGCCTGCCAATCGCCAATTTTGCCATTCTAACCCCTCCATTATTGTTAGTGGATGGCGCCGACTAGGAACACCAGATCGACGTCGGGAGACTCTTGCCCTTGAGTCGGTGGTCGTGACAAGAATATTTGGCCGATCGAGCGGGAGTGGACGAGCTCGTCGCGGGTCCTAAAGGGTCCGTGGTGGGGACTGCTGCACGTTTCGGTGACAGGTTGGGTGGGTGGTCAGGCCGCCTGAGCGGCAGGGTTGGTCATGGTGGTTTCGAACTCGATCGGGGTCAACCGGCCGAGGGCTTGTTGGCGTCGCCGTCGGTGGTAGGTGCGCTCGATCCAGGTCACGATCGCAATCCGGAGTTCCTCGCGAGTCGCCCACCGTTGACGGTCCAAGACGTTCTTCTGCAAGAGCGCGAAGAACGATTCCATCGCGGCGTTGTCGCCGGCTGAACCGACCTGGCCCATCGAGCCGACCATGCGGTGACGGGCGAGCGCCCGGTGGAGTTTCCTCGATCGAAATTGCGATCCGCGGTCGGAGTGCAGGATGCACCCGGCGACGTCGGTGCGGCGGGCTGCAGCGTTGTCGAGGGCCGCTACAGCGAGCCGTGCCTTCATCCGACTGTCGATCGAGTAGCCGACGATCCGGTTCGAGTACACGTCTTTGACGGCGCAGAGGTAGAGCTTGCCTTCGTTCGTCCAGTGCTCGGTGATGTCAGTGAGCCACAGTCGGTTCGGCCGATCCGCGGTGAACACGCGGCGGACCAGGTCGTCGTGTGACGGGGCACCGACCTTGCCGTTCTTCGAGCGCTTCTTCTTGCCGAACGCCGACCACCAGCCCATGTCGCGGCAGATCCGCCACACTGTGCGTTCGCACACGTTGTGGCCGGCGACGCGGATCTCGTCGTAGAGGAACCTGTATCCGAACTCGGGGTCGTCTCGATGCGCGTCGAAGATCGCGTTGGCCAGCCAGGCCTCGTTCAGTTCGGCGTCAGTGACGGGGCAGGCGAGCCAGCGGTAGTAGTGCTGGCGACAGAGCTTGAGGACCCGACACGTCACCGTGACGGGGATTCCGTCGTCGGCGAGCTCGCTCACGAGCGGGTAGAACCTTTTCCCGGCAGGTTCGCCTGGGACAGATACGCCGCGCCGCACTGCCGCTTACCTCGCTACCTGGCGGAGACGGTGGTGTGCTGTCCCAGGTCATAGGAAACGGGTCTGTCGCGTCATGGGAAACGTTGGCGCCCTTGTGTGCAGGGGTGTCCAAAGCCAGGTTGATCATCACTGCGGTTGTTCTCGAGGGTCGTTCCCAGGCTGTGGTGGCCCGCGAGTACGGGGTGTCGCCGGGGTGGGTGTCCAAACTCGTCGCCCGCTACCGGCTCGATGGCGAGGCGGCGTTCGAGCCCCAGTCGCGGCGTCCCCACACCTCACCGCCCCCACCGCTCACTCCCACACCGGGCCACCCCAGCAACCATCTACCAGGCCCGCCCCAAAGCCGTGCCCGCCCACGCCGACAGCGACGTCCACTACCGGGTCCGCCACGACCGAATCGATACCACCGGCAAGATCACGCTGCGCCACAACAGCCGGCTGCACCACATCGGGATCGGCCGAGAACACGCCCGAACCCACGTCATCGTCCTCGTCGCCGACCTCGACATCCGCATCGTCAACGCCGCGACCGGCGAGCTCCTCCGCTACCTCACCCTCGACCCCACCCGGAACTACCAACCCACCGGAAAGCCCCGCTCCCAGAAACGACAAACCCCCGAACCTGAGGGTTCGAGGGTTCCTATGTCGTGAGAGATCACACTGCGGAGACGGTGGGATTCGAACCCACGGTGAGTTGCCCCACACACGCGTTCCAGGCGTGCCGATTCGTCCGCTCTCGCACGTCTCCTGGGCAGGTGACCGGCATCGAGCGTAGCTGGTCCCGCTGGCATGTCCGCCACTTTGTCCAGCTACACTGCCCCGGTCCGTGTTCTGGTGAGGCGGTCGGGTCCTGTGCAACTCAGGGCCGTGAATCGGGTCAGGGTCGGAAGGCAGCAGCCCTCAGCGGATACCAGGGTGTGCCGCAGATCGCCTGACCGTCTCACCAGGCCACGGAATCCAACTCGGCCGCGATCAGGGCGGCGAGTTCGGCCGGCCGCTCCACCGGCACGTAGTGGCCGGCACCCTCCACGATGCGGCAACGACCGCGTCGGAGCCCTCCTGCGAACGCCGGGGCTGTAGCTGAGAGCGGGTCGTGCTCTCCACACACGACGAGCGTTGGAACGTCGATTGATCGGGCGAGGTCGGATCGATCCGGCCGACCATGGAACGCTCTGACCCCGACGGCGAGGTCGTCAACGGTTTGACGCAGCGCGACTGAACGCGCAGCGGCGACCACGGTTGGATCGGCGTCAGCGGCGAACAACGGAGCCCAGTAGCGATCCCAGGCAGCGGCGATCCCATCTCTGGCCAGGAGCTCGAGGGCTTCGTCGCGGACGCGTGGTTCGGGACGGTGGGCGGCCTTCGTCCCGACGAGCACGAGGAGCTGGACACGACCGGGGTCGAGCCGGACCACATCGAGGGCGCACGATCCACCCACGGAGTTGCCCACCACCACGAGCGGTCCGTCGCCGGCCTCCTCGATGACACTCACGGCCCACGCGTCGAGCGTGTCGCCGTATGCGTACAGGGTGGGAGCGATCGAGCGCGGCGTCAGCGAGCTGATCTCCCTGGCCCAGATCGACCCGTCGAGCGGCAACGGATGGAGGAGGACCAGGGTGGCTGCGGTCACGACAACGTGAGCCAGAGCAGCGCGAGTTGGATGCAGTTGAAGAGCGCGTGCGCCACGATGCTCGTGCCCAGCCGCCCGGTCAGTCTGGCGATCGCCCCGAGGCCGAATCCCATCACCGCGAGGCTGACGATGAGGTCGGCGTTGCCCCACCCCTCGCTCGGGGTGATGTGCGCCGCGCCGAACACGGCGGCCTGCATAGCGACGGCGATCCAGGGCGTCCACCGTGACGACAGGCCCCGTTGGATGAGACCGCGGAACAGCAGCTCCTCGGTGAGGGGAGCGATGAGGCCGGCGGTGACGAAGAGCGTCGCGAACGTGACGACGTCGCGGCCGCGTTCGGACACCTCGGTGAGGTTGGAACCACTCGGCGCCCCCAGCACGTGGGCGACGATGTTGATCACCATCAACGAGATCGTGAGGGCGATCGCTCCGCCGATGCCGAGCGGGACATCGATCCATCGGAACCGGAATCCCAGATCGTCGACGAACCGGCCGGTGCCCCAACGTCGGGATCCGTACCACGCCGCCAGCGGCATGCCGAAGGTGCTCACGGCGAACAGGGCGAGTTGCACCAGCGCCTCGGGCGTCTCGGGAAGCAGCGCCGCCACCCTCGTCCCGATCGTCAGCACGACGATGAGCACGATGCCCAGCACTGCGGCGGGAAGCTGGAGCGTCGGGGTGCGGGGGAACCATGTGCGATCGTCCGACACTGGAGTGGGCTCCGGCGGCGTGATCCACTGCCACCCGTCCCACCAGAGCCAGCGCTCGTTGTGGTGGTCGCGGTACCAACCGGGAGGCGCGCTCGGGGCCGTGGCCGGCGGAGGCGCGACGGGAAACGACACGCCGTGAGCATACGGAGCGGCAACATCGATCCGTCCGTCGGGACCGCGCCGACCTGACCCCGCTCTCAGGGGTCCGCACTCCGAGGCCCGCCCCGTCTGGGCGTCAGAGGGCGACAACTAGGCTGGCCCCCGATGGCCCACCAATCGCTCTACCGCCGCTACCGGCCCCGCCGCTTCGCCGACGTGCGGGGGCAGGACCACGTGGTGAAGGCGCTGCGCAACGCCGTGGCCCAGGGCACCGAGGGTCACGCCTACCTGTTCAGCGGCCCCCGTGGCACCGGCAAGACGTCCACGGCGCGGATCCTCGCGAAAGCGCTCAACTGTCCGAACCTCGTCGACGGCGAGCCGTGCGGCGAGTGCGAGAGCTGCCTCAGCATCGAGCACGGCAACAGCTACGACCTGTTCGAACTCGACGCCGCTTCGAACAACGGCGTCGACGCCATGCGGGAGCTGATCAGCCGTACCGTCGTCGGGTCGCCGGGCCGCAACAAGGTGTACATCCTCGACGAGGTGCACATGTTGTCGCCGGCGGCGTCCAACGCGCTGCTGAAGACGCTCGAGGAGCCGCCGGAGCACGTGTGCTTCGTGCTGGCCACCACCGATCCCCAGAAGGTGCTGCCCACGATTCGCTCGCGGACACAGCACTTCGAGTTCTCGCTCCTCTCGGCGACCGAGCTCGCCGACTACGTCCGGTGGATTCGCGAGGACGCCGGCCTCACGTTCGATGACGCCGCAGTCGACCACGTGGTGCGGCAGGGCCGGGGTTCGGCGCGCGACACCCTGTCGGCACTCGACATGGTGGTCGCCGCCGGCGGCGTCACCGACCGTGCCGAGTCGGTCGAGGAGATCATGACGGCACTCGTCGACCGCGACACCGCCCGCGTCATGATCGCGGTCTCCGACGCGGTGGCCCAAGGGCGCGAGCCGCGGGTCCTCGCCGAGCAGCTGCTGGTCAGCCTGCGCGACGCGTTCCTCGCGTCCGTGCACGCCCACCTCGAGCACCTGTCCGACAGTGACCAGGCCCAGATGGCCGACCTGGCGGGTCGGCTCGGTACGGCGACCATCACCCGAGCGCTCGAATCGCTCGGGCTCGCCATCGTCGACATGCGCCAGGCCGCCGACCCTCGGGTCCCGCTCGAGGTCGCGTTGATCCGCCTGACGACGCCGAGCGCCGACACGTCGGTGCAGGCCCTCGTCGAGCGCATCGACGACCTCGAACGCCGCCTCGCCCGTGGCATCCCGGCGGGTGCCGCTCCCGCCGCGCCGGCACCGGCCACGTCCCCGGGTTCGGACACACCCGCCCCCGCCACGCCGGTCGTCGAACCTCATCCGGAGCCGGCACCGACTTCCGGCGCTGCGTCGAGCCCTGCCGAGATCCGCGCCCAACTCGCAGCTCGCAAGGGCGACGCGCCATCCGCACCGACGCGTCCGTCCCCGCCCAAGCCGCCCACCCGTCCCGGCGCCCCGTCGCGGCCCGGGTCCGCCGACCCCTCGCCGTCCGCCCCGGCCGCGACGCCGGCACCTGCACCAGCGCCCTCCTCCGCGGCACCCCCCGCTCCCGTCGCGCTGGTGTCCGAACCGTCTGCACCAACAACTGCACCCGCACCCGCGCCGGCTGCTGGTGGCGGCACGGTGACGCTCGAGCAGCTGGCGGCGGCGATGACCGAGTCGGTGCTCCCGACCCTGTCAGGCATGACCAAGTCGCTGTACGGCGGTGGTCGGTTCGTCGGCGAAGCCGACGGCAAGTTCCAGTTCGCCCTCGACAACGTGCCCGACCGGGTCCTTCCCCGGGCGCAGGCCGCACTCGCCGACGTCGAGGCGGCGCTGAGCGTCCGCGTCGGGCAGCCGGTGTCGGTGCACCTCACCAACGGCGGCGAGGGTTCGTCGTCCGCGCCGTCGTCGTCCGGAACGCCGGCCCCGACCCCCGTCGTCGCAGCCGACACCGACCAGGACGAACGCGACCACATCGACGTGTCCGACCGCGAGGACGCGACCGACGTCTCGACCTCCGGGGTCGACAAGCTGGTGCAGGCATTTCCCGGTGCCGAACTGATCGAAC
>Ga0116186_1000597_pt1 | contig 41931 bp, 45 predicted proteins | sample AD_JPNNA4_MetaG_FD_89806 | JGI IMG/M metagenome (GOLD analysis project Ga0116186, IMG submission 89806) | Active sludge microbial communities of municipal wastewater-treating anaerobic digesters from Japan - AD_JPNNA4_MetaG | ecosystem: Engineered > Bioreactor > Anaerobic > Digestate | place...
GAGTGCCTGCAGGGTCATGAATGGTTGGCCTTGACAAAAGTCTTTGAACCCCAACACTATGGACGTAATCTCCGGAACAGGTGACGAATCGCCGGGAGAGTCTGGGATACTCATGTGCCTGGAGGGGAATGGAATAAGTTGATTTTTTCCAGGATACTCTTATATTCCCAGGTTTTTCAGGGTTGAACGTATGACATGAAAAATATATACCCTTTTAGATGCGACACTCCGTCGCCGGATGGGTTCCGACGCCGTCCAGCCAGGGCCAAAAATCCGGCCCGGGATACCTTATGTCCACCGAATACACCATTGCAACCTACAATTGTGAGAATCTCTTCTCAAGGCCCGGAATATTTGAAGAATCCGATGCGAAATCGCGTGAACTCCTAGCCATGGTGGATCAGCTCAAGGCGGAACTGAAGAAGCCGGTCTTTGACCACGACGAGATCTCCAGGCTCTCACGAGCGCTCTCGAAGTATGCGACCATCGTCGATATCCGGGGCAAGGCGGCCTCCGCGAAGGGTGCAGCCGATTGGCTTGGATATGTGAGCCTTGACAAGGTATGTCTTGAAGACGCATCGGCGAAGAATATCGCCCGCGTCATCGCCGACACGGACGCCGATATCATCAGCCTGATAGAGATCGAGGACCGGCTCACGCTCAAAGGCTTTCACCATGATATCCTATACCCTGAGTGTTTAAAACCAGAAGGAAAAGAACCGTACCCGTACATCATGTGTATCCAGGGAAACGATGGCCGGGGGATCAACGTGGCCGTGATGTCCCGGCTTCCCATTCGCTGGATGCAGAGCCATGTCCATGAACTCACCGAAAAGAATACCCCGCTCTTCTCCCGTGACTGCCTGGAAGTGAACTTCGCGCTTTCTCCTGATACATCGCTGCACCTTCTTATCAACCACTTCAAGTCTATGGGCTATTCTTCCGGTAACGATCCACAGGGGAACAGGCGACGTCTTGCGCAGGCCAGGAGAGTTGCTGAGCTTTTGGAAGAGCACAACCTCGGCAGGGAGTACGTTGTCGTTGCAGGGGACTTCAATTCCCCACCAGCGAGCCCCTCGCTTGCCCCGCTCCTGGATAATGAGAACATGTATAATGTCAGTGAAGAGCTGCCCGAAGGAAGACGCGGAACATACCGGACCGGCAAGGACCAGCTCGATTACATCTTAGTGTCGGATGCGTTAAAGAAGAATATCAGGGATGTTCGCATCGAGCGGAAGGGCATATACACACCCAGGGGAGAAAAGTATGAGACCGTAACGAACAGGAGAACCGAGGCATCCGATCACGCGGCAGTCGTTGCAACGGTGAACGTGTGACCCGGGCGACATCCCCGGCCCGACTGATGTGAACCTACTCATGTTTAACGGAATGATTCTGGGGGGAGCCAATTCGATGGCCATTCGCCATACACACAAAGAAAATCCCTTTATTTTTCCGAGCCGGGCCTTCGTCTCTCCCATTCCCTTCCGTATATGTACCCGTTCCTCGCCGCCGCCTCAAGGAACAGCCAGAAAAGGACGGGCCCCACAGTCAGCGCCCACAGGATGTTGTTTCCGAAGTAACTGATGAACTTGCTCTCAAATGGCCGTCCGAAGAAGATTGTCCCGCACCCGGCAAGAAGGAGCATGCAGGCAAGAATGACGACGAACGAGACCAGCAGGAAGAAACCGGTACTCTTTTTGTCCACCCGTATCTCTTGGTTTTTCATCATTCTGTGCCAGAGCAGGTAAGAGAGATACGGCATGAGAAAATTTGTAAGAAACCCGAAGATGCTCATCGGGGACCAGGAACCATAGAAGTCGCCGGCAATGTTCCCGAAGGCAAGGCCCCATGCGGCAGCAGGACCAAAAAGGATTCCCAAGAATACCGGGAGCGCTGCCGCCGGCCGGATGGATATTCCGTCCACAGTAAGGCCGACCTGGTTGAAGGGGATAAGGATCAGGGCATAGAGGAGTGCTGTTGCAGCGATCCACAAGAGCCCTTTCCGGTTGGTCCAGACGGTTGCCATCTCATGCATACCAATTCGTTGCGTCCCATACAAAATAAAAAGGAGGATTTGAGGATAGGGTCAATGTTCTGTATGATGAGGGATACGCTCAACCAGGGTGATTAATCCTGATACTCACTACCTGAACCCCGGGGCCGCATCGAACAATGTCTGGTACAATCTTGTAAAGAGGGCAGTGTATTCTCCGGACCGCGCCGTCGCAACGTAGGTGGTCTTCTCCCCGTCGATTCTCCGGAAGAGATATTCTCTCTCAGTGAGAAAACCGAGATAGTCCTGCCCGGTCTTCGAGTTGAGGTTGCAGCGGTGGACAATCGAAGTAAACGACCTGGGTGTTTTACAAAAGACGAGGATCTCCCAGTAGATCTCATATGGCGTGCGGCGCTCGGTGCTCATCGCGGACCCCGTTCCAGTGTATCCGCAAGTAACTGTTCCAACCGGGAAATCTCACCCTCCCGGACATCCCATGCCTTTGAAAACCTCGCAAAGGAGAAAGAACTCAAAAGGCTCACGATGCCAATGCGGATGGCAAGGAGAACCGGTGGGATCAGGAGTGCGCTTTTCAGCGTGACCGTGCCCGAGGTGAGGCTGAACGAGAAAAATTCGATGCTGTAAAAGATTCCAAGGGCAAGGAAGAGTTAACCGCCGAGTGTGCAGACAAGGATCATAATCCTGAGGGTCTTTTTATTCCTGCGGTAATGGGCGATCATCCTGATGATCCCGCGTGTCATGACTTCTCCAGGGACAGGGGATTTCTGCTCCTTACAGGCACTCCGGATATTGTCAAGGCCATCCAGGATCTTCACGCTCAATACGATCCAGGAGAGGCCGAGGCCAAACCCGGCCATGGAGAAAGCTGCGGTTGCTATTCGCAACAGTCGGAAAGTCCCTCCGTCCGCCAGGCCAAGCACCGAAGATACCGTATACTGCACGCCGAATGCGATCGCCAGGGCCCCGAAGATCACGTTCACGAGAGTGATCAGGTAAAAACTGTTGAGTTCGCGGAAAAAACGTGAATTCACCGTGTCAGTCAAGTCTGTGTCCCCAATGAACAGGTATAGCTGTATTTTCACTTGAATTGCCATGAACCCGGGATACATACCTGGGATCTTCCCAGATTGACGAACAGTCGATTTCAGATCTTGATTGACAGCCCATCGATGGCAGCAACGAGGCCAGGGCACTCTCCTTTGTACATACTTTCAATTTCGAACCTCTCTTCGAGGGTGGTATAGGTGTGGGCGGCAAAATGATTCAGGGCGAGCCGTTTCGCACGTGCTTCCCGTGCAATCCGTATCGCATCCCCGGGGTTCAGGTGCGGCCATTCAGGGCTCTCCTTCCCCGGTTTAAGCCCGCACTCGGTGATGAGGAGGTCCGCGTCCCGTCCAAGCGCGACGGCATTCGCGCAGAAGCCCGTGTCGGTACAATACGCGATCTTCTTTCCATCCAGAGTAAGCGCGTACCCGAAACACGGGGCGGTATGGACCAGAGGTCTGCATTCGATCGGGAAGGGAATCTCATGGGATCCCTCGTCAAGCTCGGTGAAACTGACAGGAAACGGCAGCTGGTCGAATGGCACGGTGAATGGCTCCCGCACAATCGAATGGAGCTCCTGCGAAATACCTTTCTGGCCGCAGATGTGCAGGGGGTGACTGAACCTGAATTTGTTGAGGGTGTGCAGCCCCGTAATATGGTCGAGGTGGCAATGACTGATAAACAGAAAGGTGGGCAACTCCTGGTCGAGATACCGGTCAGCCTTTGCAATGCCGCAACCCGCATCAAGGATCACGTTATAGTCTTCGGACTGGACCAGCACCGAGCAGGTATTCCCTGTATGGGTGTCATACCACCCGTTTGTTCCAAGGAATGTGACCAACATCTTCCAGAGTGATTGGTGTAAGAGATGAAAAACCGTTGACCTCTCTCTCTGATGCGAACGGGATGTGTGAAAGATTCCAATTGCCTCTAATAACACATGACTCTCCTTCCCACGCATGAGATGCACCAGGACAAAAAAAACACACATATGTGGGAGCCCGGCAGGAATTCGGGGACACTGGCAGAAGGCTGCGATATATAAAAAAAATCGGGAGATCAGGCCGGCCTTGCCTGGATCTCGGAAGGGAGAATTCGTTCTATGAGGAACGAGGGGACCTGGCGGGAGGTGCGGACGATCAGGAAGAAGTCTGCATTCGGACCGGAACGCCCCCGGTACGTTGCCTCAATCAGATAGTTCGTAGAAAGGAGCGGAATCCCGAGCGCCCTGAACTCGGCCCTTCGTTCAGAGATGGTCTTTGTCTGCCCGGCAACGAACTTCTCGTTCTGGTCCCCGATCTTCATGATCAACTCGTCGCCCGATGTGAGGACGAGGACAGTGGTTCCCGCGATCCTTATGGGCAGCCCGTCAGGGATGAGGACCGCATACGTCGTGGTATAGGGATAGACGGTTCCAGGTTCTGGCGGCAGGTCAGCCTGGACGGAAAGGGTGAGGAATGCGGCGATGATCAGGATGACGAAGATGCCGATTATCGACCCCGCGATGAGATAGTTCCTGTCGACCTTCTTTTCAGACCCGGGAACAGGAGACCTCGCATTGGCCCCTTCCCCCGAAATTGAATCATCGGCCATGGTACTCATCAGGTAAAATCCAGATCATTTCATTTATAGCTTGCGAAGCCAGCACGCGTCATTGGGAGAGATATGGGGATGTCTCTTATACTCCCGGGCGTTCAGATTCCTCGCGGGAGAACGGCAAGGTGGGAGCAATGTCTTCAATTGGGCCCATGCAGCACATCGGCCATGTCACAAAGCCCAAGCCTTTCGAGTTGGGTCCGTTCCGGGATGCCTGTCACCGGGCTGCACCCACGAAGGGCGTAATAGGCATCAATCAGTGCCTGGTACCGCGCCAGGTCTTCCCTTCCCGCCCAGGAATTTTTTGCCCAGGTAATGTTCAGTGCATGCCGGGTGACGGTGGATGTCGAGAGGTCGATCCAGAGAGTTGTCCCGGTCCAGCCATACATGGAGGATCATCTCTCTTCAATAATGAAAAACCACTTCTTCATCGCGAAGATGCGCGGTGCTGGTTTTACACTGTTCTCTCTCCTCGTTCAGTCTGCCTGTACATGGCCAGGCAATCGGGACACCCGTTCCCCGGGCTGGCTTCTGGATTGGAGAGGTGATCGAGTATCCTTTTGATTACCTCGGGATTTTTCGGCAGGTGAAGGTGGCAGTAGAGATTGGGAGAGTGGATGAGCGAGGCGGGATCGTGGGGCAGGATGTCGTACCCAGGCCCCGGGAACCAGGAGTCTGCGTGCGGGACGATCCCGTCTCCCGCATATGTCGTCACCCAGCCAGTCCCGGTCTTGACCCATGTCTTGCCATGGAAAGGAGGGAAGAACTCCGGGTCTGCGTTGCAGTTCCCGGTCAGGATGAACCTGTATCTGATGTCATCGCGGGTCCCCGCGGCACGGAGTGATGCCATCGTGTTGCTCCCGGGTCTGAACTCCTGTACGATGATGTCGTCACCGGGATTGAAACGTCTGGGCACGAAGATCCCGCCGAGGCTCTTCAGGATGCGCGGAGAGTGAGTGGGATCAAAGAAGAGTTCCGCAAGGGAAGAGCCGTTATTCGGCGGCCCAAGGCCAACCAGGAGCCGCACGTTCTCACGCCTTGCGTTTTTATCAAGGACTTCGACGAGGTACCGTGCGATCCCAGTCCCCATGGAGTGGCAGACCATGTCTACCGGTCCGCAGTATCCTGTTTCAGTCCTCTGGTCTCGGATGAACTCCTGCAGGAGGATGGCAAGCGACTCGACAGATGCCCCTCGGACCCTGGAGTGATCGAACGTCCACGAGGGTATCGCTTCTCCATCCAGTGCCTCTACGAGCCGGTCCCAGATCCCAGGGTGACTTTTCCAGCCGTGAACCAGTACGACCGGCCTGCTGTCGGCACTCACGAACAGAATATTTTGTGTTCTGCCACGATAGAGGTTGTGAACCGTGCAGGTGAATACTCTGCAACCAGACCGATCGCTCCTCGTGTTACCAGTTCTTCTTCATCGCCTCGTTCTTCAACTCCTTAGGCATCAGCTCGATTGCGTAGCGGAGCGCAGTCCTGGGCATGTCCCTCTTTTTTTCCATCACGAATGAGAAAACCTCCTCGGTATGCATCCGGCTCGCCTCTTTTAAGAGCCAGCCATACCCTTTCTGAACCAGGTCATCCCTGTCAGTGAGGAGAAGGTCGGCAATTGCGAGCGACTCTGCAAGGAACTGCCCCTTCTTTGCCGGGATGATCAGCGAGACTGCTGCCGCCCTGCGCATCCAGCGGTTTTCAGAGTGGGTCCAGCGCTTCAGTTCGTCGATTGTTTCGGGGTACTTGACGACGAAAGCCCCCATCGTGTGGTTGCAGAACCCGTCGCAGGAGGCCCAGTTGGTGATGTAATCATCGATCCAGTGCCTGAAAACCGGAAGATCCTCCCATTCGAAGTGCTCCGAGAGCCGATACACCCACTCGGCCGCAATGAACGACTCCTCCATGTAGCCCGATCGGAAAAGTTCCTCGCAGAGTGCAAAAATTTCCTTTTTTTCCCTAAATTTGACCTCCTTCCAGTAATGCTTTGCAATCACAACCACCGCGGCAGTTTTCATCCCGTAACACTTTATCTCTTCCCTGAAGAAACGCCGAGACTTTTTCTGTATTTCAGGGTCCGCACGCTCGGAAAGTTCCTGCCGGATACGAGTGACGACCGGGTCCATGGAGAAAGGTAAGGGGGAATCGGGAATAAAGGGTGAGGCATCCGGGGATAAAATCAGGGAGTCCCGCGATACATTGATTCAAGCGCATCCACAGATACCCTGGGAATTTTCATGTGGGGCCAGGTGACCCGTCCCTGATGCAGCACACAACACTGTTGCCCTTATCAATGCTTTCGATCAAAATCTCCCTTCATCTGATTCTTTTTTACTTTCTCGTCGACAGAGAAGTGGTTGATGCAATCAGGAATAGCGGGATCTCCTTTTAGGAGACCAGGGGAAGGTATGCAGCCAGGAATATTCGTCGTCCTATTTAAAACTTCGACGTCAATGACGGCATGCAAGGGCGGTCCGCATATCTCTTTTCGGGGATCGCCGTCATCACCATGTCCCAGCTCTGATTCCTGCAGGCATTCCTGTCATCCTCTCGTTCATAATGCGGGGGATTATATCGTGGCCTTATTTCGATACCTATGGACTGCGGAAGTGCCGGGATACACTTTGCCCGGGATATACCCGGGATTTCGCGAAAGGTCCATTCGCATCTGACGACCCTGACAGGGTATACCAGAAATCATCTGCTGTATTCGGTCCAATCTTTTCCCGGCTGAAGTTGGGGTATCCTTACATCACATCCGGGGACACCTGCATGATCCGAACTATTATTATCCAGAAATTAGATTCCGGAGTTGAGGAGAGATCCTTCTGTCAACGCTTCGATTCTTCATGACCCATGCGATCAAGGCGAAGAAGATCAAGCTTACCGCAGGCCTTCGATGCGAGCTATGCGGGAAGCAGACAGCACTGGAGGACCTGGAGATCCATACCCTTATCGATGAGGAGCAGGCATCTGAACGCCCCCCTGTCGATCTCGAATCTTTTCTGCTTGTTCTCTGTTTCCTGTGCCACCACGATCTGCACCAGTATGGCACTGCATTCCATGACCAGTCAATGCTGGTCGATCAGCGACCAGCTGAGGTCCGTATGAGAATGAGGGAGATCCTGGCATACGTCCCCCGACCTTATACGCCGCCGGATACAGACCTTGAAGAGGCTTACAAGGACGCATGCTCCTCTCGTTTCCGGTTTGGGGTCTGAATATATGGCTCTTCGTTATCTGGTGTGGATAGGATTGGTGAACCGGACACATATTGTAGGGGCTATCAGCCCCCACACCCCCACATCCGATGCACGCCGACGCCCCCGAAAAACACCCCGGCGGCGGTTCAGTGACTGGATTGATATACAGAAAACAACCTCGATTCAATCTCCCCACACAAAACAGTGAGGAGGCGAATATGTGGTATGTGTGTTTCAGGAGCATGAATACGGTACGGAAGTGGTAAAGATACAACCAATCCATGTCCAGGATTGATTTCCAACTGTTGAACGGCCCACGACGAACTATGAGATACGTACGGCCATAGCCCTCCCGGAATGCATGTCATAATTGGATCGATATATTATCTGTCTTGAACAAAATGAGGTGCAGGATGTCCGATCTCACCCTCGTTCCACTGACAGAATAAGATAAGGTCGAGGTTGTGGATATTTTCAATCTATCTGTCAGAACAAGTTCTGCAGCCTTTCTGGAGCACCCAGCGCGATATGAATTCTAAGATACGCTGATGCTCGCACAAGGGTATCCCACGGTTGCCGCCCGTGACATGGAAGGAGTGAGTGCCGGTTTCGGGATGCTCCGCTCCTATAATCTGCTCCCCGCCTTTGCCCATACCACAGCGATAACATACCTTTTCCGTCCCGAAAAAACAGGAAAAGGCCTCGGGACAAGGATACTTCACTGCATCGAGGAGGAGGGAAAGAAGAGCGGTATTTTCGTCATCCTTGCACACATCTCCTCCCTCAATGAGGGAAGTATTCGGTTCCACCAGAAGAACGGGTTCTTTGAAGCAGGGCGGTTCCGTGCCGTGGGGAAGAAAAAAGGGATAGTTTTTGATACAGTCTGGATGGAGAAGTAATTATAAGGGAAGATTGGAGGGGGTGAATCGGGTTCCATGGCCTTTTTTCCGGAATTCTCGCCTCGAGAGGTCCCGGTATTTCTTTATCAATCATGCCGAGAGGAATATCCACATCCTGGCTTTTTTCATGGAACATTTGAAAGGGATGAAAGAGATATCTTCCCATGAATGATCCCAGAAGAGTGGCCATCCGGTTCCCGCGCCCTTGTGCTCGCAGGATTCTTCTTTCTCGTGATCATCGGCCTCAAGTTCTGTGCATACGTTGTCACGATCATCGTCATCTCCCTCATCCTCACCCTCATCGCCTGCCCTGCAATGGACCGGATGAGAAAGAGGGGGATTCCCGATATTGTCTCGGTGACCATCCTGACACTTGTAGCAATTGCGGCAGTCCTCGCGCTCATAGGCATCTCTCTCTACTCGTTTGGAGTCCTGATGCATGACCTCCCGCTCTACCAGGCAGAACTCAACCAGCGCCTGGCGCATATCTCGGGGATGCTCGCCGGCCGGGGACTCCCGGCGGGGTTCGTTCCCGGATCTCCCGACCTTGGCTCCCTTGTCGGCCTGATCCTCTCTTCGGTGATGAACCTCTCTGACCTCCTCCTTTACCTGTTCTTCATCGCGGTTACCACGTTTTTTATGCTGCTTGAAGCCCCCCGCCTGGCAGAGAGGCTTACCCGCATCCCCTGGATCAATCGGGAAAAAATGGTCCGTCTCTCGCGCATGAGTGGGTACATGATAGACTTCGTGGTGGTCAGGACCGAGACGAACGTTGTCCATGGCGTGCTCTTTGGGGGATCACTTTATGCATTGGGGGTCCATGCAGCGGTGTTATGGGGGGTGCTGACATTCGTTCTCTCGTACATCCCTTTCATCGGCCTCATCATCGCGGCAATTCCGGCCATCTTCTTTGCCTGGCTGCAGTACGGCCTCTGGGGCGCCGCGGCAGTCATCGCGATTGTCTGTATCCTGAACCTTGTCGTTGAGAACCCCGTATTCTCCTACTTTGCCGCACGAAAATTCGAGATCCCTGCGCTGCTCGTGATACTCTCCGTCATATTCTGGGGGTGGCTCCTTGGGATTGCGGGGATGGTCTTTGCAGTCCCTCTCACGCTGATGGTGCTCATCGCGATCCAGTTCAGCGAAGACCTGGCGTGGGTGAATGTTCTGCTCGGAGTCGACCGGATATTCGGAGAGGATATGGGTGATGCGTGATTGTGCCATGAAAGGCCCGGGAGAGTGGATCATCTGGGAAGTAAACGCCTTTTTTCCCCTCACCCATGAGACTGCAACGCTCTCTACTCGTGTCTTCCTCACCAACAGACCAGTGAGCCGCCGCCATGGGATCGATCCTGGCCAGTCTCTCCCATTTGCACGGGAATATACCCCCATTTCGTAAGGACCAGGACATGCGCATCATTGCAGCTGACTGCGAAACGGGAGATATTATCGGTTTCGCATTCTGCAAGCGACCTTGCCACAGACTGGAGTGCGGTATCACCCGGTATTTTCGACGCTCCCACGTCCCTATATGAAATATATCTGATGCAGCTGCTGCCCCCGAAGTGGTGTCCCGGTGGCGGTTCATTGACTGAATACGAATTCTGGTCAACAACCTCGATTCATCCCCTCACAAAACTATGGGGAGGCTTTTTATAAGTCCATTTGAGCCATATCAGGCAATAATAACCCATAGGTTTATTAATACCCCTCGTAAAGCCCTGTTATGGCAGAAAGACCGTTGGGTGTCACGATTGTTGCAATCCTCTGGATTATCGGCGGGCTGATCACTCTGTTTGGGGGAATCGGCTTTGTGGTCCTCTTTGGAGAGGCGCTTGGATCGCTCATGGAACCATTCGGTGTGATCTACATGATTCTCGGAATACTGGGAATAATCCTCGGTATTGGTGCACTCAGTGCATGGAGTTGGGTATGGACTGGAGGCATAGTCATCACCATCATCGACCTGATCATGGGATTTGCCAGTTTCTTCTCAACAGGGCTTATCAGTATCGTCATCTCCGCACTCATTCTCTGGTATCTCTTCAGGCCTGATGTGAAAGCATACTTCGGGAAGACCTGAACAACCACGTGGGGCAGGAAAACCACTCCTGCTCAATTCTTATCTCCGTTACGCGGAAGATCCGCTCTCACGCCTGTATCGACCATAGCTTTATTATCTCCCTCATTCAAGCCACAACTATGGCAGAAAGACCATTGGGAGTCACCATTATCGGCATCCTCTGGATTATCGGGGGACTGATCATGCTGCTCGGAGGACTCGGAGTTGCCGCGTTCGGTGCAGTAATCGGAGGCCCGATTGGAGGTGTAATCGGCCTTGCATTGGGTTTTATCCTTGTTATCGTCGGAATTATTGAGATCATCCTCGGTATCGGATGCTTCAAGGCATGGGGCTGGGTATGGACCGTAGGGGTCATCATCACTATTATCAGCCTGGTAATGGGGATTATTGACCTTTTCACCAGCGGTATGGGAGCACTCATCGGGATCATCATCTCGGCAATCATTCTCTGGTACCTCTTCCAGGCGAACGTGAAGAGGTATTTCGGGAAGTCCTGATTTGACCTCTTCAAAATCTCCCTTTTTTTGCACCTATTACGGGTTTAAGCCTGCCATGGTATGCCGCATCTGAGAAAGTATATCTGTTCTTCCATCCATGCCCTTATAAAACCCCTGACATGTCGGCTGTCGAGTTTCTCATAGTTGCAATCACATCTGTCATCGCGATCATGAACCCGGTCAGCACTGCCGCGGTATTCTCGATCCTGACCGAAAGGTTCACCCCTGAGCAGCAGAGAGAGGTGATGATCAACTCGCTTCGCATATCAGTTGTGGTGCTGATATTCTTCGCTCTGACCGGCCAGTTAATCTTCACTGTCCTTGGCCTCACCCTCCCTGCATTCAAGATTGCGGGGGGTATCCTCCTTGTCTCGTTTGCAACCGGGATGCTGTCGGCAAAAAAGGAGGTGTATTCCCCAGAGGAACTCGAGAACATTGCCGTCGTGCCGCTCGCATTTCCGCTCACCTGCGGTGCCGGGACGATCACGGTAGTGATACTGATCTCATCACAGGCAGTAGGAATACTTGAGAACCTGGCTGTAATTGCCGCAGTGCTGGTCGCAATCGGGGCATCCTACATTGCGATGAAGTACTCATCGCGGATACTCACGTTTATCGGCGAGCAGGAGCTGCGGATCATCACCAAGTTCCTTGCAGTATTCGTACTCGCAATTGCGATACAGTTCATCCTGAATGGGGTCTCGGATGCCATGCCGGATATACTAACACATGTGATGGACTGAATGAATAAAGAAAAAGAGCGCGCTCTCCTGCGAAAGGAGTGAAAGACGGTCCGGAGTAAAACGAACTGTTTTATACAGAAAAAAATGCCTTTGTAATTGAGGTCATATATGAAAAACACAATCGGTCTGATTCTTATCCTTTCACTCGCAGTTTTCCTGGCATTTGCAGCAGGATGCACTTCGAATTCCCCCTCATCCCCGCACCCCCACACCCCGACCCCCAGTGTCGCGGCATCTCCCATCCCTGTCGTGGAACAGACCGGAGCAGGCGATATTGCCACTCCTGATACCCTTTTCCCACCCACCTCCCTGCACACCCTGCCTCCGACCACCGGTATCGAGGAGTCCCCCTCCCATGAGGTGAAACCTGCCGGAACTGATGTTGACACCCTCTCTGGCAGTCCTGACATGCCTGCGCCTATGATAACTGAAATGCAGGGATATCTCCTCAATCCAACCGATTTTCCCGAAGGATATGCCCTGATACACGAAGGAGCGATGCTCCCCGGGGAAGAGGAGTGCCCTTCCGGCGGGTTCTGCTACCTCGGCGGCTATTCAATCTCGATGGTCACAGGCGATGCACAGAACACTACACTTGTTGACCAGATGATCTCTCGCTATACATTGACTGCAACCAGAGAGACACTGAATGACGTCCTGATGGACCAGTTCCCCGAGATTGCAGCAGGCAGCCCTGCCGAGCTTGCGGCGCCGGCCCTCGGCGATGCAAGCGTGGCGTATCGGTTCGAATTCCCCTCAACCGAAGACCCGCTCCATGGGTTCCTGGTCATATTCGGAAAAGGAAACCTGTATGAGATCATCATGATCATCGGCACCGACGCAGACGAACTCCTCGCATTTGACCTGGCAAATAAGGCCTCAGCGAAATTACCCTGATGACCTGGAAAAGGGAGAGGTACTCCCCCGGGTCCACCATTCTTTGCGGGATTATCTCGTTTTGGAAACAGATCTCTCCAGGGGTTCATCCGGAGCCGCAACTCAATGCCACTCTTCGATCCGCTGCATGCCACGCGCAGCCATCAACAAAGGATGTCGGCTCCCCCACCTGGTGCCGTTGCGTTCTCAAATGAGAGTGCAGAGTATCTCTCCGAGCCTCGTGAAATCCTCTTCCAGTGCTGCGCGTGCAGGAGGGTTGTGGGTGATCACTGCCGGGTGATAGACAGGGATGACACTCATCTCCCGTCCCGTCTCATTCTCACTCATTAAAAATCTCTTCCCCCTGACCTCCCTGAAAGAAGGGAAGGCGATGCCATACCTTGAAAAGATGGCCGACGTGGCTACCCTCCCCATCGGGACAACGATCACCGGCGAGAGGATTGCGATCTGGCGTTCAAGAAATGGCATGCAGGCTGCAATCTCCTCCTTCCCCGGGGTGCGGTTTCCCGGCGGACGGCACTTCACGACGCTGGTGATGAATACCTCATCCCGCGAGAGGTCGATTTGCGCGAGGAGATCGGAGAGGATCGCTCCTGCCCGCCCCACAAAAGGCCTCCCACTCTCATCCTCCTTTTTCCCCGGCCCTTCCCCCACAAGCATGACACGGCAGGGAGCAGGGCCTTCGCCGGGAACAGTCTTTGTCCGCGAGAGCGCGAGTGCACATTTTCGGCAGGATCCGATCTGCCCGGCAAGAGCCTCCATTGCATAAAGCGCGGTGCCAGAAGTCTTAAAATGCATGTGGGATCACCCGGGTCGCGTTCGGACATGTATCTCGAGACTGCATGTAGCGCAGGAGGAATGATATGGCATCCTGCAGATCTTTGTGCATGGGAATTGGTTGAATCCCATGGAGCAAGGATGCATCGATCCGGAACAGTGAGATGTGCAGGCTGCATGAGGCGGGGGCACCTCTTTGATGAAAGGATGACAAAATATCCTGTTATTTCTCACCATGAATCCCCTGTCGGGAGAGAGACCGCCCAATGATCCAGACATTCCTCCTCGGGCTTCTCATTGGCCTTACCGGGGCGCTTGTCCCGGGCCCCACGCTTGTTGCTACCATCAACTCATCGGCAAGGGGCGGGTGGAGCACAGGCCCCCGTGTCATGGCTGGCCATGCAGCTATTGAGGCGGTAATCTTTCTCCTCATCATCCTTGGTCTCGGGTCTGTGGCCGCATTGGACGAGTATATGGGGGTCATCGCGGCAGTCGGAGGTGTCGCGCTCATGGTCTTCGGTATCCTTACGATCAGGGGGGCGGGGAGGACGATGCCCGAAGGGAAGGCTGATCAGGCGTTTGTAAACCCCTACCTGGCGGGTGCGATCACCAGCGTCTCGAACCCGTACTTCTGGATGTGGTGGTTCTCGGTCGGCAGTGCACTGGTCCTTGCCGCAGCCCAGAAGGCATTTCCTTTTGCGCTTGCGTTCCTGATAGGTCACTGGTCGGCTGATTTTGGGTGGTATACCATCGTTTCGGCGAGCGTCCACAAGGGACGTCAGGTCTTTGATGAGAGGAGATATACCTGGCTGCTGCGCGGCTGCGGGGTGTTTCTCCTGGCCTTTGGCGCCTACTACCTGGCAACTGCATTTTCGTGGACCTCGATCTGTTGAGCAGGATTGCGCCGGCCCCAACACCAATTGCTGGCAGGTCTCAGAAAAGGTTCGAGATGAGTAGTTCCTCGCTTCGTTTGCGGTAATACTGGAAGAGGTCTTCGCCCCATCCCACTGCCGTAGGATCGTCGCTGAAGAGGTCAGACGAGCTGTCATAGAGATTGCTCTCCCTCTTGAATAGTCCGAGCGAGAGGTTCCTGTCGGTTACGGTAAGCCCTACCCTCAGGCTCTCCCCTGTCACCCAGACATGGAAGTTCTGTGATGATGCAAGGGCTTTCATATGACTCGCATAGGGATCCTGCTTCAGGATGTCGATCACCTCCTCGTTGACAACGAGCTCCACCGGCACCCCCTCGTTGACCTTCTCTGCAAGGAACTGTGCAAGACCTGGGCTTGCGACCGACGAAATTCCATGGATATAGCGGGCCTCCCTGATGATGGCAAGGTAATGGGTGTAGACCGAGAACATGTCCACCGTCGTATCGGTCTGGATATGCGATACCTGCAGATCACCGATCCGGGCAAGGAACCTGGGAGGAAGTCCCGACAGGTCATGGGTGACCCAGAACTGCTGATGAGAGGCGATCCCCCCCATGAGGGTCACGTAGGTCTTCACCTCGTTGGCAACCACGCGCCCGAGAGTGCTCAGGCGGTATTCGTACCCTTCCGCCTCGACGAGCGCAAGCGCCTCGAGGTTTCGGATCTTGGGGATAATGGCCTGAGACGTGCTCCCGGTGATGCTCCGGAGTTTCGAGAGTGAGGCTTTCCCCTGGAGCAGGGTCAGCAGCACCTGTATCTTGAGGCGCGAGTTGTAGATAGAGTGGATCAGCCTGGAATGCTGATGGTAGATCTCCAGGATATCCATATATGATATACATACCACAGACCGGAAAATATGTTATTCGATTGGTATCGGGAGAAAACTGCACTACACAGGTTCAGTAAATCCGTGAAATTTCCATGTGTTACATCCCCCACGTAAAAATGAACCCTGCGAGTGCGATCACAAGGAACTGCCCGTCTGAAACCACATCGCATATGAACCCGTCATGCTGAGTCAGCCCGATGGCGAGGATGCAGCCCTGCGAATAGAGGAGTGAGAGCGCGATCACCGCCGCAGAGCCCCAAGAAAGGAGACCTGCCCCAAGAATTCCGATGATGATCGCCGACAGGAAGTTGAACGCGGAGAGGAGTATCCGTGTACCCTTCACTCCGCAGAGGACCGGGATCGTCAGCACGCCAGTTGCGGCATCGCCTGCCCTGTCCCTGACATCTGGAATGACGGATGCAATGAATGTCCAGCAGAAGATGAATGTGAATACGAGAATTGACGCAGGTCCAGGTTCGATCCCGAGCATCATCACCGGCAGAAGGGAGAAAGAGAACCCCCAGGCAAATGAGACCACAAGGTTCTTGCACACCGGGATCTCTTTCAGGCGACGGTATCCGGATACCTTGGGGAGAAACGGAAGGCTGTAGACTAACCCTGCGGCGAGGGGCAGAACCGTGACGGCAATGGCTGAGGGTCCGGAGTGTGCGGCGATGGAGAGAGCGACCGCATACGCGGCAACTGCCATTCCAAGGAGCGGGCGGGAGAATGTGCTCGTGATCCTGTGACGACTGGCATGGTTGAGTGCGTCCTCTGCTTCATCTGTCTTCCGGTTCAGGTTATACACCGAAAAGACGACGAGGCCAAGTGTCGTGGCGACCGGAAGAGAGAAACCGGCTCCCTGGATAAGGCAGGAAATATATGCCATTCCTACTGCAGCTGCACCAAGGTAGATTGAGCTGTAAAGGAAGAATTCCCAGGTTTTTTCGAGAAATTCAAGCCAGCAGCGCCTTTCATGCTGCCCCGGAACCTCATGGAGGTATGATCCTGCATATTCCATGAGATTAAGAATCGCTCATGAGATTCACATTCATTGTGATGATGAATATTCATCGCAGCGATGAATGTGAAACCCCGTGATAAATATGGGTTTCTGCACCGAACATACTCGATGGAGCCAGGGTTCTCTGGAGAGAGTATGCTTCTCAGATCATGCAGAAAGAACCAGACACTACCAACTTCTGTGGGGAGTATGCTCATGACTTCAGCCTCCCCTTCACACAGGACATGGAAATCCGGGATTGGGGGGATACACCGGTGAATGGACGGTGTGATTCCCGGATGGGGGAGATCCTGCTCCAGTTTCTCCTTGCACAACAGGTCATCTCATGTACCGATTGCGGGTGCCAGTCGGGTTTCTTCAGGCAGTTCCTTGCACTGTTCAACATCGCCGTGCGTGATGTGGACATTCACATCCTGGAAAGGACCACTCTCGGCGAGGACGAGGTTACAATTGGTTCTTTCTATCTCTGTTTTGAGAGGGATGGCGCTTCCGGCGGAAAGAGCGTGGCCGCACATGGACTCTACACTGTTCGTCGCAATGTCTCCGATACCTGGGTAAAATTTACCTCAAGCACGTACCAATTCAGAGTGCATATCCGGGGACCCGACCCGGCATCAGTCACGATAACGCACAACGGACAGGTCATAAAGACTGGGCCTCTCCCTTCAAGCCCGACACCGGACCTTACCAGTTCCTAAAGACAATTGACTGTGTGCGAGGTGTTACAGGCAGGATTGACGAACCATGTAAATTTTGGAGGAGCTCTTTGCCCGCACTCGCCCGCATGGGATGCCACGCCGCTACCCCCGATTGAGTGTTCCTGTGCCGGTTCAATGACTGAATCGGCGTACGAGAGAATGACACCTGTTCGGTTCCCCGCATAAAACAACGGGAAGACAAAAATCGGGTGAGAGGTGGGCTTACTACGGCCCCGGTGTCCTTTTTTTCCTGAACCTTTTTTCATCCCTGCGACAATCTCCTGGTATCCCACAATGGCGTTGAAGGACGATCTCAGAGCGTTGCTTCCTGACGAGGTTGCCGAAAGGATTCCAAGGGGGTTCCAGGTCATCGGCGATGTTGCAGTCATCCTGCTGCCCCCGGAACTGCATGAATTCAGGCACATCGTAGCAGGGGCGATCCTCTCCCGCCACCGCAATGTTCGCACAGTCGTATCGCGGGAACAGATCCCCAGGGGAGACTATCGTGTCGCAGACCTTGAGGTGATTGCGGGTATTGACTGCACGATCACTGTCTACAGGGAATTCGGGTTCTGCTACAGGCTTGATGTGAAGAATACGTTCTTCTCTGCGAGGTTGGCATCTGAACGGCAGAGGGTCTGGATGCAGGTGACTCCGGGAGAAGAGGTGCTGGTCCCATACGCGGGAGTGGGTCCTTTCGCTATTCCCCCGGCCAGCCGAGGCGCGATGGTGACAGCAGTCGAGAAGAACCCTCTTGCCTGCCGGTTTCTTAGACAGAATGTATCTCTCAACAAGGTGGACGCCAGGGTTATTATCCACGAAGGCGATGTCAGGAAAGTCCTCTCTGAAATTTCAGCCCAGTATGATCGCGCGATCATCCCGGCGCCGTACGGGCATGATGAGGCACTCTTCTCCGTTCTCCCGATGATAAGGGAAGGAGGCGCCATCAATTTCTATACTTTCAAGAGGGCTTCACAGGTCCCGGCTGTCCAGAGTGAATACGAGGGGGCAGGACTCGAAGTGCGCACTGTCCGGAAGTGTGGACACGTCGCACCGGGGATTGCGAGGTACGCCTTTGACATGGTCAAACGGCGACGGGGAATATCGCAGGACTGATCCTCAAACGCTTCACATCTTCCCTCAAACCGGGACGGTTCCACGACCCATACCATTATGGGATGAGAATGGAACAGTGCAGAACTATGAAACAGCCAAACCCTGTACAGGCTGCAGTCTTTCTCATCCTCTTTCTGCTGGGACTCTGGGTCGCATACTCGCTGTATTCCTTCACGGGTCAGTCAATATTCCTTGGGATAGCGCTTGCGGCACTGGTGGTTGCCGTTTCCCTTGCCGCCGCAGTGCAGCTGGCCAACCAGTGGGAAAAAGCGGTTGTGCTCAGGCTCGGCAAATACAAGGGGCTTTATGGCCCCGGGGTATTTATCATCACCCCTCTTGCTGAAACTGTCGCATACTGGATAGACACCCGTATTATTACTACGTCCTTTACGGCGGAAAAGACACTCACGAAGGACACCGTTCCCGTGGATGTCGAGGCAGTACTCTTCTGGAAGGTGGTCGACCCGCAGCGGGCTGCACTCGAGGTCGAGGATTACCGGACAGCGGTGAGCTGGGCTGCCCAGACTGCGCTTCGTGAGGTGATCGGGAGGTCAAACCTCGCCGAGATGCTGGAAGGGAGGGAGAAACTGGACCTCGAGCTCCAGAGGATCATCGAGGGCCGTGCCGAGCACTGGGGTATCCATGTCTCATCGGTGGAGATACGGGACGTACTCATCCCTGCGGAACTCCAGGACGCAATGTCGATGCAGGCGCAGGCTGAACGCGAACGCCAGGCCAGGGTCATCCTCGGGGATTCCGAGAGGCAGGTCGCGGAAAAATTCGAAGAGGCGGCCAGGACCTACCAGGACAACCCGACCGCTCTCCACCTCCGGGCGATGAACATGCTCTACGAAGGCCTCAAGGAGAAGGCTACCCTTGTCATCGTGCCGGCATCTGTCCTTGACACCATGACTCTCGGGGACACGTCGGGCATCATCTCTCTCTCTCGGCAGCTCCAGGACCAGGCCGTGGTAAGAGGCCAGAAGGAAAAGGGACGCGAGCGTGATGTAAAAAAACCGGAAGAGAAGGATAAGACTGTTGAATGAGTGCAATAATATGCACCCACTCTTCACCTGGTGGTAATCCCATTACTCCCCATTCTTGCGATTTTCATCAGGGGCGCAATACTTTGCCAACCCTCTCTTCTCACGGATAAGTGTGGCTCTCATCCGAGCGACAGGAGGATCGCTTTTCGAAAGAGCATTTCGGGGGCCCATATACATCGGTCTCCCCGCTCGTCCCTCACTATCTCCACTGAAGGGACAAAGGCCTGGCACCTTGATGAATGGCAGATGAACTGCGCCCGGTCGCATTCGCGGAGAAGGTCTTCGAGCGGGTGGTCGTTGAGAAAGAACCCTGTGTCATGCGTGGAGGCGTCCCGGCAGGGTAGCTCACTGCCGATTACTCCCTCGATCCCATCCCTTTCCAGAACAGGGATGACAGAAGAGAGGAGTTCGAGGAACGTGAGCCCTGAATCGCTGCAGACCGCGCAGTGTGTGGATACACTGGTGCAAGGTCGCCATGCCACCGTGAGTATTCCTCGCATCAGGAAGACCCCGCACCCATCGGATCAACCCGGGATTTGAGTCGGATAACTCCCTTCAGGAGCGAAGAAGACCTCTCGATGGGAGAAGTCCTCCTTCTGTCAGGGCGTCCCTCGCTTTGCAGGCCAGGCATGATCTCATAGATGAGCGGGGTCATCGAATATCAAAGTGACGAGAAATAATGAGAGGGTGAACCTCGTGTTCACCTCTCCAGGAGCTCAATGTGGGAGTCTGCGTTCTTGCAGAGATCGTGCATTCCCTGGAGGTTCGCGATGTCCCGGATCGCTTCGAGGACATGGACCGAGTCCTCAAGAAAAGAGAGGATGTCTGCAGGATAGAGGTCGATTCCATACTCCTCCTGGAGGTACTGGGCGATCTGCCGGTGGTCGAGTCCATTCTCACGGAGTTCCAGGATCTCCCGGGAGAACTTCTTCTCCGGGCAGCCACACATGGGAGCGTCACGGCAGGTGCAACGCAGGAAGGAGTGGATGAAGTTGAGGATCTGCTGGTGGAGCGTGTGGTCAAGGCGGCCGAAATCGAGCCGGGAAGAGATGGCTTCAAGGGTGGCGCCATGGAATGCCTGGTCGGGGAGCCGATAGCCTGCCAGGCGTTCCAGTTTCCGGGAGTGACGGAACCGGGCTTTCTGGGCGATCACGTCTCTCCGGCCTCTTCGTCAAAGTTTTTCAGTGAAGAGACTGCTTCTGACATGCTCTCGACCTCGATCAGCCACTCGTCAAAGAGCGTAGGCTGCTCAATATCGTCTTTTACGTATTTCGCGCAGCAGGAGGCCCCATTAATCACGTTTGCGGCGATATCGGCAGCGATGTCAAGCGCCTTCTCCATGTCGGATTCGATGCACTTCTTCCCATCCTTTACGAGCGCCTTGATATCAGTCTTGTACTCGCCTTCCAGGAATTTCCGGCATCCTGCAAAGAGAACAAGGAGCGAGAGCTGCAGGGACTCGATATACTCCTCCAGGTCATCTTTCGGGGACTCACCCATGACGATGGCCTCGACCGCGTTGAGCTTTTCGAGCGCCTCCTCCTTCGTATAACGACCGTTCTGGAAGAGCCTGATTATTTTTAAGACCGAGAGAGTGATGTCCATCGAGAAGTTATAGAGGGTTGTATAGCCATCTGGCATCTCCTCGCTGTCCGAACCTGCATCGAAATGCGCCTCTCTCAGAGTATTGATCCAGTTGTCCCACCGCTCCTGATTATAGAAGATATAGAACAATTTAAGCGGCTCTTCGGAACTTGCCGCCTTCTCCTTCTTTTTCGCCATTGTCATACAGGTTTTCTCCTGTATGTTAAAGGTGTATCGGAATAATGCAGGATTCTCTCCCAAGGAATCGCTGGAGAAATTTCGGGAAGATGGAATGGAGGAGGGAATCCTTTGCCATGAGTATCGGAGAAAAGAGGCTGGATATCTCTCATCAACACTGGAGATTATCAGACCATACGAAGCAGGCGTGTCGACTTCCTCAACTCGCGGATGGTCGCGGCCATCCCCTCAATATGAAAGAGCATACGGGAGATCGTGCTGCTGGCAGTGCTCTTCCCGCTGGATATTCGGATGACATGCTGGTGGTAGTGGCGTGTAATCTCAACACGGAGCGTCTCATCGATAGAACGCATTGCAGCATCGACCCTGTCGGACATATCGGGAAATGCGTCACGGAGGATCCCGACATTCCTCTCGCATGATGCCAGGAGGTCCTTCTGGATCAGTATGGAATCCGGGGAAAACTCCAGTCCGCGCTCCCGGCTCTGGAGCAGGATATCAGAAAAGTCCCCCGCTTCATCTGCCAACACTCTTCCATGGCTCGAGATCCGGAGGAGCACTGCATAGTAGGCGGCATCGCCCCTCTCCAGGTCCCGCCTGGACATCTCAAGGATTGCATCAGCGATCTGGTCGTCGAGGTAATGGGCATACTCCCGGAGTTGTTGCACCCGCTGGAACGGTGCATCTGGCGTATCGAGGAGGTTGTTGCACTCCCTGAGCATCTCACCTCCTATCTCCAGTAAGTGAATTATCTCCTTCTCGATCATTTCGATGGCAGAGTCTGTGTCATCAGGGAGCGGCTTTTTAAGAAAACGGGGGAGGAAAACAATATCGTCTTCCCTGCCCGGCACGGCCTTCTTCACGAGATAGGAGAAAGGCCTGATTGCGACAAGGAATATTCCTGCGCAGCTGATGTTGAAGATAAGGTGGGCGTTTGCCACCTGCTGGCCGGGGGACCCTCCCAGGTTTACGACAAGATCAGTGAACGGACCGAGGAACGGGAGAAAAATGAGGACGCCCAGGAAGTTGAAGAGGAAATGGGCCATGGCAGCCCTCTTTGCCGCGGTGTTCATCCGCCAGGCGACAAGGAGGGAGGTGGTGGGCGTCCCAAGGTTTGCCCCAAGAAGGATCGGGATCGCCAGGTCGGGTGTGACGAGCCCGTTCTGCGTCAGGACGATGACGAGACCCGTAGTGACGGCACTTGACTGGAAGATGGTGGTCACAAGAAAACCGAATGCAATCTCGAGGAAGACATTGTCGAGGAATGAGAGGAGCGAGATCAGTTGCGGGTCGAACCGGTAGGGCTCCATGATGGTTGATATCATGGAGAGGCTGAAGAAGACCAGCCCAAAGTAAAAGACAGGACGACCGAACACCCTGTATTTTCCCCCTACTATCCCGATGAGAAATCCCGCGAGGATGAAGACCGGGGCGAAGGCGGTCAGGTTGAGAGCGATCAGCTGGGTGGTGAATGTGGTCCCGATATTTGACCCGATGATGATCCCAAGGGAGGCAGCAAATGAGATGATCCCGGCATTGACGAGCCCGACCGTGATAACCGTGGTCGCAGTGCTCGACTGGACCAACGCGGTCACGATCGCGCCGGCGACCGTTCCCCGGAGAGGGGTGCTGGTGAACCTCTGGATCAGGGCGCGGAACTGTTCACCTGCGGCAACCTGGAACTCTCGTGAGAACTGCTCGATTCCATACAGGAACAGGATAATGCCGGGGATTATGGCAAAGATGAGGTCCAGGGAGATCATCAGATCGGCCTCACAACAGGGTCACGACCTGGGGAGCAGAATGGATTCCATGACGCATGCTTTGCCAGGTAAAAAAATTTGTATCAACAGAGAACTGCCTTGTGCATGCTGCAAGACCCAGTCCATGTTGCTTCATCTCGTCATGGGTTCGATGCGTTTCAGTACTAACACGGGGATATCTGCATTCCGCGTTACGTTCATGGTGGTGCTTCCCAGGAAATTTTTGATAAAGCCTCTCTTTCCTGCGGATTTCATGACAATGAGGGAGACATCATTCTCCCGTGCATGCCTGATGATCTCTTCTGCCGGATCTCCCTCGCAGACCGTTGCCCGGACAGGGATCCGGAGACTTGAATATTCATCACGGAGTGCTTTGAGTCTCGTCCAGGCATCACTTGAATTGAGGTGGCCTCCTTCCCCGGAGTCGTACGTACTGACCACGTGCAGGAGAGTCACACGGGATGCAAAGGGGAGCTCCTCCTTGCAGAGCGCAACAATGTCTGGTGCGGAGAAGTCCGTGCAGACCAACAGGTGTGAGAAGAGAGGGGGCACTTCTAAGGGTTCCTGGGTATCCGATTTTTGGGACCGCGGCGCATGTACAAGGAGGAGGTCGCGATCGCCGTACCGGAGTACCTCGGACGCGACACTGCCGATGAGGAGCGTCTCGATGATACCCATCCCCCTTTTTCCCATCACGACAAGCGATGCGCTCTCTTCTGTTGCGACGCGGTTGACTACTGCAGAGATATCACCACCGGAGATCGCCTCGATACGGGTGCGCACCGATATTCCCTGCCAGTCGATTGACCTCGCATACTCTTCAAGACGCAGGCGGGCATAGTCAGCCGAGGGATCCATTGTTACGGTGTCGGATTTAGGGTACTTGGTGTAGATGACATGGAGGAGGACTACCCGGGACAGTCCCGGGATGTGTGTGAGGTGCGCTATCGCATGCCGGGAATCGGCGGAGAAGTCAAACGGGACGAGGACTTTTTCATACATGTCTGAGACTCCCTGAATACCCTGAAAGATTGAACGGCTGTCGACTCCACCAGGAGAGTCGCGCTCTCTTTCGGGAATTCCTTCTCATGGCCCTTTCAATTTTGTATTCCTTAGTTTCGGTGGATTTAACATTTACCGGTTGACTGGGACACGAGGTATGAGCAGTGTCCAAAGAAGCAATATCAAGAGATAGCGAAAAGAGAACTCAGATCCTTTGGAATCATTGCACGTATCTCCCTTTTATAAGAACCCGCACGTCCAATATTCAGGAAGAATGAATCCCGCTGCGTCATTCCGAAAGGAGCAGGTAGTCATGCTCCGTTACGGAGAATTATTTCTCAAGAGCGAGCCGGTGAAGCGGCACTTCGTGGGCACTCTCCTCAGGAACTGTGCAAGAGCGCTCGATGCCGCGGGGCTTTCTCACCGGGCCGAGGTGCATCGCGGGCGGATTCTCATCCATGGTCCGCAGCCTGAAGAGATTGCATCGGTGGTGTCCCGCCTCTTCGGTGTAGTGGACGTCTCGGTCTGCGTCCTGACACTCCCGGAACCTTCGGCAGTGAGAGATGCGGCGGTTGCACTGGCGTATGAAAGACTCGCGCCCGGGAAGCGGTTTGCGGTCCGTGCGAGGCGGCAAGGGGTTGAAGGGATGAGCAGCCAGGAACTCGGGGCTGCGGTGGGAGCATCAATTCTTGAAGCGGTTCCTTCAGCGTCGGTTGATCTCAATTCCCCCGAGTATGAGATATTCACTGAACTCCGGGAATTCGGCGGACTTGTCTACGACACCCGCATCCCAGCACCTGGCGGCCTCCCCTGGGGGACTCAGGGCAGGGTTCTCGCGCTGCTCTCTTCGGGCATCGATTCGCCGGTTGCCATCTGGCTGATGATGAGGAGAGGGTGCGAGGTGGACGCGTTGCATGTGGATTCCGGGAAGTTCGCCGGTTCTGACGTGCGTGCAGTGACCCTTCGCCACCTCTCCGTGCTCTCATCCTGGTGTGCCGGGTTTCCGGTCACCCTCTATCTTGCGGAGGCCGGGGATTTTTACGAAACGCTGGTTCAGCAAGCAGAACCGCGTTTCCGCTGCGTGCTCTGCAAGCGGTTCATGGTGCACCTTGGCAGCAGGCTTGCCGGTCGCGACGGGTACCTTGCGCTCTGCACAGGAGACAGCATAGGCCAGGTTGCATCCCAGACCATGGCCAACCTGGCCGTTGTGTCGGAGGCTGCGAGGGTCCCGCTTATCCGACCCCTGGTTGCCTTCGACAAGCAGGAGGCAGTTGACCTCGCAAGGAAGATCGGCACGTTCGAGCGGCAGCCAGGTGACCTCTCGTGTGCAGCGGTACCGAGAATTCCTGCCACTGTCTCGCGACTCGAGGAAATAATCGCAATGGAGAAAGAGATAGGCATGGATGCCCATATATCGTCGGTCATGGGTCGGCTGCAGGTGTTCCGTGCGCTCAATGGCACCCTTGTGGAAGGTTGAAAGCCCCCACGCTTACGCAGCCGCAAGGCTTGCTGTCTTGTTGGTCGTCTCATTTACGGCAGTTGGGGCCGGGCGGACCCCGATATATGAACAGTACCCTTCTGAACAGGCGATTGCCCCGGAGATTTGTGCAAAGAAGAGACGCTGACGGTTCCCCGAGTCTGTGATCCAGGCATCAATTGCCTGGCGCTCGATCCCTGGAGTATACCCAGTCCATTGCCCGTACAGTGTCTCAAGCAGGGTCTCGTTCTCGGAGAACCCATGCCACCGCTTCAGCGCCAGCGCCGATGAGCCCGTCTGGGGATTGGTATAGTTGAGGTACTTGAAATCTGCCATGTCCTCTGCCCGGGCAAGCGCGAGCGAGTATGCACGGCCATCGTAGGCGATGGGAAGCAGCCCTTCTGCGACACGGAAGCGGTTCAGGTAGATTATCGCCTGCTGGCTGTCTTCTGGTGTGGAATTTTTCTTGACAGTCTCCTGGGCGACGAGGTGCACCCACCCACCCACCAGCGTGATCAGCCCCTGGAGGGCATTCGCTGCCGCCACTTTGGCGCCTGGAAACGTGACCACAATGAATATGCCGATGGTGAATAAGCCGAAAATGGCAAGCAGGATAATGAGAGTGGTCCGGGAGACGAGCGGCCTTCTTATTCTACGGGAAGCGGGGACAAGCGCGCTTCCATCCTCAAAGGAGTATTCCCTGAGTCCAAGTCCATCGACGATGGCATCCATGTCCTGGATACGCAACGTGTAGCCTGAATCAAGGAAGCGCATCTTCTGGATGAGATCATCCGCAGTGACGATTCGGAACCACTTCACTTTTCGAAAATCGATTTGCCCCTCCGCAAAGGTGCTCCCGCGGCAGAAGTAGAGCCAGGAACTAATTTTTCGGAGGTTTTTTTCGCCGATATGCGGAAAATGCTGCCTGCAGATTGGTATCAGCCTGTCAATGAAGTCCTGCCGGTGTATCTTGGCCTGGAGAAAGAGATTCGGGAGGGGAATCGGGCCATCCTTGGTCGTTACCACCCAGTTCCCATTCTCAACACCGGTAATCTCGCCTCTGAATGCCTTCAGGTCAAGGACGAGCGGTCCGTTCTTTGTGAGGATGACACAGTCTACTGGCCGTTTGCCACCAGCACTCCAGTGAGAAAATATACGGGCTCCGCTGGGTACTCTTTGCGAAGAATCTCAACGATCTCCCGGAGCTGGGAAAATTCATGCTCGTACTTGATCTTCTGTCCCTGGAAAAACCGGATGCCCATAGCCCGCCCCTTGTCCAGATATGGTATGAATAACTCTAATCACTGATATTGACCCTCATTTTTGATATAGCTTGCCAGAATGTGTTGCCGGACCGGTTGGGGTGGTCGGGGAATTGATAACGCTGTGGCGCATACGCACATGGAAGGAGTCACATGGGACGATTTGCAGGCTGGGAACACGTGGAGATCATGGACGATGAGGGGATCCGGCGTGATGCAATAGCCCCTGTAATCGTCTCTGCCAGCAGATCAACCGACATCCCTGCCTTTTTCGGAGAATGGTTCATCCACCGGCTCATGCGGGGACACGTTGCATGGATCAACCCCTGGAATAGGCAGGGGGTTTTTGTCTCATTTGCGCATACACGGGTATTCGCGTTCTGGTCCAAGAACCCGAGGCCTTTCATGACATCTCTCAGCTCAATTAGGGAGATGGGCTACTCGTATTATTTTCTCTTTACCCTGAACGACTACGAATCAGAAGGCCTCGAACCGGGCATTCCTGAATTGTCCGAACGAGTGAAGACTTTTTTAGAACTCTCCCGGATGATCGGGCCCGGAAGGGTAGTCTGGAGGTACGACCCGCTGCTCCTCTCGGATTCTCTTGGCGTTGATGACCTCCTCTCGAGGGTTGAGAAGATAGGGTTTCGCCTGAAAAGGCATACCCGCAGACTGGTGATCAGTTTCATCGACATACAAAAATATCCAACTGTCCGCCGAACTCTCGAAAAGGGCGGTTTTTCTGATGTCAGGGAGTTCTCGGACCAGGACATCGACCTCTTCTGCAGCGGTCTGGCCGACATGAATGCGGAATGGGGGCTCTCCCTCTCTGCCTGCGGGGAGCCGCGAGATCTCTCATCCTATGGCATCAGCAGGGGGCAGTGCATCAGCGGAGACCTGTTGAGGGATGAGTTCCGGCACGATCAAGCACTCATGCAGTTTCTTGGCGAACCAGAGAACAAGAAGGTTGAACGCCCCCGCAGCATACCGTTCCGGCACCTCAAGGATCCCGGCCAGAGAGGGGCGTGCGGATGTATCGCGAGCAAAGATATCGGACAGTATTCAACCTGCATGCATCTCTGCCGCTACTGTTATGCGAATGCCTCCGCCCATGCCGTTGAGGAGAATGCACGGAAGTATCAGGCACTTTCCCATAGTGGGGTCTTCCCCGAATCGATCTGCGGGAACCAAAAAGGCATATAACTTCCGCCCGGCAACACCACCGCATGACAAAGAGGGACCCTCTTACGCCTGAGATGAAGTGGCAGGTCACGTCCCGGCTGGTCACGAGCCTCCCGCTGATGTATGACATCACCTTCAGGAATGAGGTGGGAGATCGCTACGATACACTCGAACAGCAGATTTGGGTGCACCTCGCACGTGAGGCAAAAGTCCTTGCAGGCAGCGCAAACCTTCCTGTCCGCGATGCACGCGACCTGATGGAGACGCTCCGGGTGATATTCGGGGTCTTCTTCGGTCCGGACCTCCGCACCGAGGAAGTTGTTATCAGTCCAGAGAGGGCAGTCCTCATGATCAAGCGCTGCCCGTTTCTCTTTTGTGAGATGGAGACGAGAAATGGCTCTGAGCACCTGCTCTCCCGTTGTCTTGCGTTCTCCATTGCGACCGTAGAGGAATTGAACCCGGGATACACTCTGCGGTTCGTGAGGAGCATGTGCACCGGGGACCGCACCTGCGAACTCAAGATCATGAAACGCGAGGATGCAGAGAAGGACGACACCCGCTGATCCGATCTCCCGTTCCCTCTCTCCAGGAAACAGGTATTTCCCTTTTTTCCCGCATTTCAGGGACCACGGACCCGTTCGTTCATATCACCGCGTTTTTTCCCCTTACCAGGGAAAAGGCAAGCCCAATGACGCAGAGAGCAAGGAAGAGCAGGAACATGAGGTGGATACTCTCGATCAATTCCGGGATGTTTCCCTCACCAATCTCCTCTCTGCCGATCATGATTGCAAAGATGGTCAGTGCAAGCCCCATTGAGAGCATCTGCCCGAGAAGGCGCATTGTGCCCACCATGCCGGACGCAACACCGTAGGAACGACGGTCCACCGAGCCGAGAATGGCATTGGTGTTCGGTGACGAGAAGAACCCAAACCCCACTCCAAGTAGGAGAAGGCAGCCCAGCACAAAGGGGATAGAGGAGCCTGCATCGAGGAACGTGAGGAGAAAGAGACCAGCAACTGTGACAGCCATCCCTGCAGAAGCCACGAATCCAGGATCTATTTTATCTGAGAGTTTTCCTGCCATTGGAGAAAAGAGCGCCTGCATCGCAGGCTGGGCTACGAGGATCAGCCCGGCATAATCGGCTGAGAACCCCTTCGCGAGCTGGAGATAAAGAGAGAGGAGGAAAGTAACCGCGTAGGTTGCGCTGTAGTTAATGAGTGCAGCGAAGTTCGAGTAGGCAAAGACACGGTTTTCAAGGAACATCTGCATGTTGAGCACAGGCGAGGGGACCCGGAGTTCAAGGATTCCAAAGGCAACGAGGAGGATGATTCCGGTGCATATAAGAACCACTCCCGCAAGGGAAGGAAGGATCGATAAGCCGTAGATGGTAACGATAAGAGATACTGCCCAGAGAAGCGATCCCGCGATATCGAACTTCCCACCCGGCTCATCCCTCCATTCAAGCGGGAGTTTCCAGATGGTAAAGAGGATACAGAGGATGCCAAGGGGAGCATTGACAAGGAAGATGCTCCTCCACCCAAGCCACTCGGTCATGATTCCTCCAAGAAACGGGCCGAGCGTGAGACCAAGGTATACTGCGGCAATGGTGATCCCAAGCACTTTTCCGCGCTCCCCCGGGGGGTATGCCGCGGAAAGGATGGCAAGACTCGTCCCGAATATCATTGCGCAACCCGCCCCCTGGAGGAGGCGCAGACCAATGAGAATGCCGGCATCGGCTGAGAATGCCAACAGGATCGACGCCGTGGAGAAGGTGCTGATCCCGATGAGGAAGACCCGTTTTCTCCCCCTCATGTCAGCGAGTTTTCCAAACGGCACGAGGAGAATAGCGATGGAAAGGAGATACGAAGTGGTGATCCAGGAGAGAGTCACTGCATCAAGGGAGAACTCTTCCCCAATGGCAGGGAGAGCGATATTGACCGCGGACCCGTCAAAAGGAGTGAGGAAACTGCTGATCACCGCGATGAAGAGGACGACTCTCTTCATGGTGGGGGTAATAGTCCCTTGACTGGCACTCTTTCCCATAGGGTATCATCACCGGTCAGGCTGTTGAGAGGTGTGCGCCGAAACCTGATGAGTATTTGGTGCTTGATTTCGCCAGGAAACATCAGAAAGGTACCCGGTCTGTGGGAATTACCCGGGTATCTTGTCCTGCCATGTTGCCGTGAATTTCTTCTGCTCACACGCCAGAATGTGAGGGAAAGAGTGTGGACTCGTTGAGACTCGGCGTGCTCTGTTCAGGTGGCAAGGACTCGCTCTTTGCGTGCTACCGTGCAATGCAGGAGGACGAGGTCGCCTGCCTTGTCACACTGGTCCCGGAAAATCCCGAGAGTTATCTTTTCCATACCCCGAACCTGCATATGGTCCCTCTTCAGGCCAGGGCCGCAGGACTTCCGCTCGTCTCGGAAGTGACGACCGGGATCGAGGAGAAGGAGATCAATGACCTGTCCCGAGCTCTCGCGATTGCCGCCGAACGCCATGGTATCGAGGGCGTGGTGACCGGCGCACTTATGTCGGTATACCAGTCCACCCGGATACAGCGTGTCTGCCACGACCTGAACCTCTGGTGCTTCAACCCCCTTTGGTATAGCGATCCGGGCACTTACATGGAACGGCTGATCACATCCGGCTTCCGTGTGATTGTGTCAGGCGTCTTCTCTGCTCCGTTCGATGCCTCCTGGCTTGGACGCGAGCTGGACAGAGACGCGCTCTCCATCCTGATGCAGTATGCACGGGACTTTCGAATCACCCTGACAGGCGAAGGTGGAGAGTACGAGACACTGGTCCTGGACGCTCCTTTTTTTCACAGGAGGATCGTCATCGAGGAATCGGAGTCCTGGTACCGGAACCACAGGGGTGTCCTTGACGTGAAGCGGGCACGCCTGGAGGAGCGATGATCCTTCTTGTGGACCCCGCCTTTCGGGCAGGGTCCCTTTCGATGGATGAATTCGTGCTTCCGGTCGGGCGAATCGTCGAGAGGAACGAAAGAACCTGGAGATACCGGCACTATGCAGACATGGAGGGGGGCATCCCGGAAGAGACCGAAGGTGTCATCATCTGCGGGACTGCGCTGAAGGATAATGGTTTTCTTTCCGCTATTGACTGGTTCGACTGGCTGAAAGAGACAGAAATTCCGGTGCTCGGCATCTGCGCGGGCATGCAGGTCCTCTGCCTTGCATGTGGCGGAACGGTGAGAGAGGGATTCGAGATAGGGATGACGGAAGTTCATGTGACAGCGCCACATCCTCTCCTCCCTCCGCTCCCGTCCTTCCATGCATACGAGCTCCATTCGCACTCGTGCGAGCCGCCCCCAGGGTGGGAGATACTGGCAGTCTCATCTGCATGCATACAGGCGATACGTGATCCCCATCACCCGCGTTTTGGAGTGATGTTCCACCCTGAAGTGCGCAACGATCGCATAGTGGAGGTATTCCTGGAGATGTGCATCGAGTAAGATGAGGTGAAAGATCGCCACTTTCACTTTAAAAGCTGTATCACCTCACAGAGAGACCGTTTTCTTCTGCGATCTCGATAAGCGAAGATGCAACGTGGCCAGCCTGCCTCCGTGTCATACCGTAGGTGTTAAACTTCCATACCTTGGTTGCACCCGGGATCGTGCCGGCGATGCCCCTGGCTATGAGGGCGCTTGAGAGAAAATACCCGCGCTTCTTGTGGTTCTTCGCAGCCGTATCAAAGGATCCCGTTGTGTCCACGCGGGTGAGGGTATGTTTTCTGGGATATTCGCTCCTGATCTCGGTCCCCTCGATTCGCCTTAATGCATCCACGACCAGGGCACCGTTTGAAAGTTCCTCATTCCAGCGTTTTACCCGCTCGCGCACGCGTGGAAACGAGGCCATCATCCCAACGAGCGTGACTCCCATGAGGGTGCAGCCCATCATCTCCACTTCCTTAATCCCAAATGTCCGGGCAGTCACGTCTGTCTTGACCGAGGTGGTGCGAAATACCCGGTCTGCCCACTCGGCGGTTGTGGCCAGCACTCCCGAAGGCGCCGGAGACGCCATGCTCTTGTGCCCTGAACCCACGACAAAGTCGGCACCGAGATCCTTCCCGTCCACATCCATGATCCCGACTGTGTAGGCCCCGTTGACAAGGACCGGGATATCGTACTGGTGGGCGACTTTTGCAATCTCCCTGACGGGATGGAGATTTCCGTACTGGTAATCCACCTGGTCGATGAAGAGGAGAGATGGTGCCTTTCCCGTCTCCCTTTTTACAGACTCTATCTTGTCGGCAGCCGCATCGGGAGTGATGAGATTTGCGGAGCTCTTTGGTATCTCCCTGATGAGACCCCCCCTTGCCTCGATGGCAAGCACTTCGGTATAATGAGAAAGGGCCGTAATCAGTACCGGGTCCCCCTTCTGGACGCAGGTGTCTGTCACTGCCTGGAAGCCGCGGCGTGCACCAGGGACTACCCGTGCGACATCCATGTGCAGGAATGCCGCAAGGTCCCTGAAGAAGACATCGACAGGAGGAGTCTTGATAAAGTCGAGCCGGAAGGGTTTTCGGCAGTGATCGCAGACCGAGTATCCGTCCCCGTACGCGATGACCGCTTTCATTGCTTCGGGGGTGAGTCGTCCTCCGACCTGGATGGGATCGATGTTGATGCATGACTCGTCCAGGTCCCGCACATCGATTGCGCCTGCGCACTTCATGGCAGGAGCTCCCGGCGCAGGGTCTGTACTTTCTCCTCAAGGCCGTCAAGCAGTGCGAGCGCTTCCTCCCTCTGGGAAGGTGAGAGGACGTGGGTTGGGGCTGTCTCCCGAAGCATTACCCGTATATCTGTAAGGATGAACATCGCCTCGAATACCGCATCGATTGCCGGTCTGGACACCATATCACCATATGAATATGAAGGATCCGACTTTAAGATACCCGGTCTGGAGCGTTTCGGAGGGGGCCCCCTCCCAATCAGACGGCACTTTCCGGGTGATCAAATCATTCATCTTGGAATGGATTCGTCCTGATCGTTCAGGTTCCGCAGGGAGTTCCTCTCAGAAACCCCTTTCAAGCCCATCAGCGACAGAGGGATCATGGATCCGGTTCAACACGCCGATATAGTCCTCGAACCTATGGATCCGGGTGCTGACCGGGAATGGGATGCCGATGGTGCTGATGATCGCATCACCCCTGTCGAGGGTCTGGATCTCGATCTCCATTTTTGAGAGGTCCTGCTTGGCACTCCCCATGATGATATCGCGGTCTCCCCGGTCACCAAGCCCCATGACGACGAAGGTGTTGATCTGCGCGAGTACCCTTGGATCGATATTTTTCGGTTGCTGAGTGATGACACAGAGCCCGACCCCGAATTTTCTTCCTTCCATGGCACACTCGCGAAAGACCTGTGTTGAGGCGCCGCCACTTGCGAGCACCCGCTGGGCCTCTTCGATTGTGATAAGGACCTGATGGGCGGACTCATGCCGTTCGTCAATCCCGAATGTCCGTGCATCAGAGCGGTGCCGCTCCATGATGGTGCGGGTGATGATCGAGAGGACAAAGAGCTCGCTCCGCTCGCTCATATCCGGGATGTCCACCAGAACCACGCGGTTATCGTGCAGGTGGGCGATTATCTCGGGGATGGATGATCCCCTCGGCTTGAAGAACGCCCTGTTGCCATTGACGATGTTCTCGATATGGCTCTTGATAACACGGACAGGACCGCCCATGGAGTTTCGTATCTTCCACGCGAGGCTCCCCTCGCTGATGCCTGATGCGGCGGGGTCCCTGACAGGGAAGATCTCAGGATCGATCGACTTGAAGAACCCGATAACCTCGCTTCCGGGAACTCCGGAGAACGCCTCCACGATCTCAGCCTGAGCCGGGGAGAGGTCGTAGAGGATGGCGAGGTCTCCCATCCTGAAATCGTCGTACTCGATGGAGAGCCGGTTCAACCCATATTTCCTGCGGTCATCTTCGGACCGTATCGTAAATATTGAGAGTCCCTCCCTCCCCGCAGTGTAATGGACCAGGCCGGATGTTGGCTCGCCAATGGATGATCTGCCGCCGCGTACGTACTCGCCGTGGGGGTCCACGATGAGGAGGCCGAATTTCCTTTCCTTCATGCAGGAAGCACAAAATACCCTCATGAAATTACTCTTGCCCATCCCTGTCGTTGCAAATACACCCATGTGCTGGGGGAGAATCCGACTTGGGATACGGACGGCCACGTCACGAATCACGTCCTGTCCGCTTCGCATGAGGCCAACCTCGATCTCTCCCATGAGATCGGTCAGGAAAGAAAAGTCCTCACCGGCAGGATCATCGACCAGGGAGAACTTCGAGGGGATCGTGCGTGGCTTATGGAATGTCCCGCTCGAATTCTCGACGTATCCCAGAGGGACTGCATCCACCGCGAGGAAGACATCCTCCCCAAGGCCGTAGAACTCCTCGGTATAGACCCGCGTGTCCCAGCGGGAATCTGCAAAGTTACTGTCATGAGAGAGATCGGTGATCTTTGCAAAAAATGTCACATTCTTCGCGGTATCGGTGATCTTCTTGATCTGGCCGATGTAGAGTTCAGAATCATAGGGTGCAATAAACTTATACGAGAGGACAGATCGCCCTATCAACCGGTATTTCGATGGGTCACCCGCATCAATATCGCGCAAATTCATCATGATAATCTCCGAACAGGATCTCATATGTTCGTCTTTTCAGTCCGGAAGAAGTAAGGCGTCTCATAAGGTCAGACCTTGCCTCCTCCACTATCTCACTGGTCAGCACCACCGTCCTGTGGGCATCGAGCAGGGGGTAGGGGTAACCTGGAACCCTCCCATCCCCTGAACACCCTGCAAGGCGACTCATGATCTCGGAAACCTGCTGGTCATGGAGCCCGAAAACCAGGTCAACCTTGATGAGCGCCCTTGCCCTCCGGTGGAGGCATACGACATATGGCTGGCCATGCTGCCACTGTGCGTACTGGGTGTGGTCGAGCATGTCCAGGTCGATCCGCATCCACCATGGGGCCGGGATCCCGAATGTATCTGCAAGCGCCGCAATTGATGGAAGAAGTGGGTACCCCCCTCCCCAGGTTGCCGATGTCTTCTTGCTTACCCCAACAAGATCGATCTTTTGGTCCCTGCATACCCGGGCAATTCCGGAGAGGACGGGGTCATGGCTCGCATGGGAGACACGGAGTGGCCCATCGCGGAGGAGAATGGCCCCCGATGAAAGGGAATGTGCCATCTGCTGTGTGACCCAGAACTCCAGGGTATCACGAAGTACACCCGCAGTGCGTGTGCGGTCATCGTTTCCAAGCTGAGAGCCCGGCGGCTGCCCGAAGCATTCCATGTAGAGTCCGGGAAAGTCCTCGTTTTCTTCAGCGGGACCGATAAGAGAGAAGAAGAGTGGCGAGAGCGATCTTTTGACCCGCTCCCGGTCAAAGAAGGTGCTCTGGGCTGCACGGTACACCGTGACCCCCATGCTCCCCGATTCAAGCAGGAGTGCATTGCTCCCGTCCACGCCACATACCTCGCGGCTTGGGACGGGGGTGCAGGAATGAAAATCGTCCTTTGTGACTCCTTCTTCCCGACACAAGCGTTCGGCAAGGTCTTCCGAAACCATTGCCCGGATACGTCTCGCGGTTGCCTCCGCTGAAATCTTTGGGATGTGGTCCTTCGACATCACGTCACCTCCTGAACCCTGCTTGAGAGATCGCTTCCTATCTCTACCATCAGGGTGTTTGTGAACTCGCCCTGGATGTCAGGGATGTGGGATATAAGGATGATCTGAGGAAACCTCGATTCCTGTGTTCGAAGCGCTGTAAGGAGGTTGTTCCGGCGTTCCTCGTCCTGGCTACCGAATATCTCGTCAAATATGAGCAGGGTGCTCTCGTGAACCTGATGAAGCCCTGCAAGATACCTTGAGAGGGCAATCCTGAGGGCGACAGCGATGTCATCCTGCTCTCCGCCGCTGAATCGCTCGATGGGATAATCATTGTCAATATCCCTGACGAGGAGGTTGAAGTCTTCGTCAAGCAGCACCTGCTCGTAACGGCCTCCCGTAATCTCAGCGAGTACGAGGCTGACTTCAGCCTCGATTCGACTCCGGACGACCTGCATCAGGTAGAGCACATACTCCCCGATCACTGTTCGTGTGAGGCGGAGGAGTCCTGTCTCCTCACCAAGTGCGAAGGTCTGCGCTTTCAGACGTGTGATTGCTGCTTCCTCATTTCTGTGCCTCTCGATCAACTCCTCAAGATATCTGATCCGCTCAGTGGTACGTGCAATTTCAGCTTCTGATGCACGGATTGCGGAATCAATAGCTGAAAGAGCTTCTTCAAGCCGGATCCCCTCATCGGGGTTGAACCCGGTCTGGTCAATCTGGTCCCTGACGGTAGTGAGTTCTTCCTTCTTTTGTCCAATCCGGAGTTCGAGATCGATTCCCTGGTTCTTCAGGGCATCTGCATGCGCAATGATCCTGCCAATATCGACGAAGCGCCTGTGGAGGCGTTCGAGTTCCGCAACTTCCTTTTCAGTAGCTGCATGGAGGGCCTCGTCAAACCCCATGCTCTGAATCTGTTCGTTTATGGTGGCAAGGGATGCCTTTTTTTCCTGCAACACCACGGATAGTTCACGGAGGTCAGCATCAATGGAATCGCGACTTTTGAGCCTTTCGGTGATCTCACGGATCTCCTGGAGGACTGGCCTCTGCCTGATTAGCAAATCCTTCTCTCTGTTGAGGCGGTCCTCCTCGCCGCATGCCCGGAGCGCAGCTTCTTCGACCTGTTCAAGCCGTGATGAGAATTCATCCTCTATCCGGGAGAAATGGGCGCCGAGTGTCTGTCGGCAGAGGGGACAGACCCCGTCAGGGCCGGCAGACTCTATCACGTTCCAGTCTGAAACGATCGCTTTCCTTTCGTTGACCAGGTGCTCAAGCCTCGCCGAGACATTTCCAATGGCATGAATGATACGCGCTTCCCTCGATGCAACCTCCTCTTCAAGGGCTTGATCTGAAACATCGGCCCCAATTCCGAGATGTCGACGGATACCCTTCCTGAGGGATGAAAGCCTGTCAGTTTCACGATCGAGTGCTCCTCTCTTCGCACGCTCCTTATCGATCCTAGCCTCGATATCCCTGCATTCCTGCTCTGCAAACCTCCGGTTTGAGAGCAGGCGATCGAATTCCCTTCTCTGCTCACGTAACTCCGAGAGCCGCTGAACCTTCGCCTCAAACCCGGACAATTCGTGCTCGAGGTGCCTGTATTCCTGTTCTTGTCCGGCTAATGCGGCAACCTGTGCGTTGACCAGGTCCTTCTGTTGTTGGAGCCCCGCGACTTCAGCGAGAAGCGAACGCTGCCGTTCTACAAGTCGGGTGTGTTCAGTCTTCTTCTCGGAAAAATCCTGCATTTCCCGGACAATGGCCTCTCTTTGGGTAACGTGATTATCACGCTCGCGTGCGAGATCCCTCAAAGCGACTCTGCATTCGTCAGCGTTAACTTCCAGGTTTCGCCCTGTGTCCGGATCATGCCGATCAAGGAGTCCTTTGAGCTCGCCCTCCCTTAACTGTAGTTCCCGCTCCTTTGCATCGATCCGCTCCTTGAGTACCCTGTCACTCTCGTTCTTGAGGTAGTCGATCCCCAGTGCGCGAAGGAACCATTCCTTGCGTTTCCCCGGAGTGTGTTCGAGCAGAGTGAGGAGGTCCTTCTGGGCTGCATAGACGGTGTTCCGGAAATCAATCGGCCCCATACCGAGCGTTCTCCTGACCTCTGTCTCGACCTGGCTCACACCAGTCGCACGGAGTTTTCCCTGCCGGTAGAATGTCGCATCATGCTGGACAGTCTTTCCTTTCCTGAACGTACGGAGAACGGTGTATTCGTCACCGCCAACCCTGAAATCGAGCCGGACCTCGCATTTTTCCCTCGGGCTTGCAAACGAGGAGACGATATATTCAGAGAGAATACCCGTTGCCTGGACGCCGTACAGCGCAAAGAAGATGGCCTCAACGATGGTGCTCTTCCCGGCCCCGTTGTTGCCAAGGATTCCTGTGATGCCGTCCCTGAATCGGATCTCCTGCTGTCGGAATCGCTTGAAATTCTTCATGATGAGGCGGTCGATGATCACTCCGCTTCCTCCCTGTGCCGCTCCATCACCAGCCCGAGTACTTTAAGACCGCACCGTCCGACATACTCCTTTTGGACGGCAGGGATCTGCTGCTTTTCAAGGAAGGAGGAGAACTCCTTTAGGTAGTCGACACTCCTCACATCCTGCTGGAGGGGGACGGCCTGACCTGTATCAGAAGCCCTTACCCGGATCTTGAGATCCAGCAATCTCTCCCTGACGGGAATCAGCTCCTGTGTATCCGGCCCCTTTCCATGTTCCCGGGAGAGGCCTTCGAGGGTTATCTGGGCCATGGAAAAAAGAGGAATATCTCTCTTTTCCACCCGAGTGATAATCTCGCCAGTAATCTCTCCGGCAGTAACTCCTTCGCAGGGTATCGTCCCGAGATCGAACATGGGTGTGTGAGGAAGCGGGAATCGCGTGACGGTACTGGAGCCGAGGCTGACAAGGAGGCCTCCCTTTGAATCAGAGATCTCCCCATAGGTGAGGTACTCGATGGAACCAGAATACCAGGCATTGCCGGTTATCTGTGACTGGCAATGGTAGTGGCCGAGAGCGATGTAATCGAACGAGTCAGAGAGGATGGTGCTGTCCAGTTCATGTTCTGCGACTGTTGCCAGTCTCAGGTCTCTTACCTGGGTAGCAAGCCCGTGAGTCACGAGCACGTTGTGGTGATTGTTCGAGAGATCCACAGCATCATATGCACTCCGGTAATCTTCTGCGCGAAGCATGTTCGGGATGAGGTGAAACATGCAGTCTCCAATCTCTCTCTTTTCGTAACAGAACGAGTAGGCAGCAACGATATCCCCCGGGTGGTAGGCAAGCACTTCGAAGGGGGACGTCGTGTATCGCGTCTTCACCATGCTGTGGTTTCCCGCGATGACGACCAGAGGGATTCCAGCGCTATGGAGCCGTTCGAGTGATTCAAGGACGGTCGTGTAAGCCCTGGTCTTTGGTTTTACCTGGTCAAAAAGGTCTCCCGCATGAACCAGCACATCAGGTTTAGCAGCGATGATCCGATCGATAGACGATAAAAAATTCTCATATATCTGTTTCTCCCGCAGGTTCAGGCCCGATTCGGGATCGAGGCGGTTGAATTGCGAGAGGCCGAGGTGGGTGTCGGCGACGTGGATCAGTTTCATCTTTTCTTCTCTCTGTTTGGACGGCCGGGGTTATAAGTGAAAGGGGGGTGGGGTGAAAGTAATGATGGGCTCTCTTCTTTGCTGGTGGTGAAGTATAGGATTCTGGAGCGGGCTTCACATCAGTTCCCAGCAAGAAATCAGTAAAGGGGGATAGCATTGATGTAATGCCATTTACAAATAGAATTCTCTCATTTTATGATATCTTCCTAACCAACAATATTTATTATGGAGATTTGAGAATATATGATAAGTAGATAATGCTCTCCTCATTTTTTATTTTAAAAAACCAGATCCATTCCTTTTTCAGGATTTTCAATATCATCAGGTTTCCTGATCCTTTTATTATACGCGACAATAAAAAAATAGAGAATGTAATACAATATACTACTAATTGTTACAGGTCCAAGAAGCTTGTTTTTCCTCATTCAGAATCACCAGATGTTTCAATAGTAATCCCTGTCCATGACCAGATTCACATCACCCAGCAATGCTTAAATTCTGTCCTTAAAAATACTTGTTCACCGTATGAACTTATCATAATCGATGACTGCTCTTCTGACGAAACAAGTATTTGGTTAAAATCTGTTGAGCACGTAAAAGTCATTCGAAACGAAACGCATTCCGGATTCCTTTGGTCATGCAATCGATGCCTGAATATTTCCAGGGGGCGTTTCATTGTTTTTTTAAATAATGATACGCTTGTCACGGAAAACTGGCTGAATCCACTCATTGCTGTTATGGCCAACGAAAAGGTCGGAGCTGTTGGTGCCCGTCTGGTATATCCAGACGGGACATTGCAGGAAGCCGGAGGGATTGTCTGGGCTGACGGGTCTGCCAGGAATTACGGCAGGAATAATCCTGCATCAAAACCTTGGTATAATTTCGTCCGCCCTGTCGATTACTGTTCAGGTGCTGCACTGATGATCAGAAGCGACCTTTTTCATTCACTGAAAGGTTTCGATATCCAATTCGCTCCTGCATACTACGAGGATACTGATCTCTGTCTCTCGATATGGAATTTAGGATACCAAGTACTATATCAGCCATTATCCTTGGTAATTCACTTTGAGGGAAGTACAGGGAAGAAATGCCCGCAAAAAGGGAGTAAAGCATACCAAGTGATAAATAAAGAAAAATTTTTCCAAAAATGGAGTGAGACCCTGTGTCATAATCATCAAAATCCGACCGAATCCAACGAATTTAATGCCCGCACACATAAAAGTGGAAAAAATATTTTGGTTATTGATTATCACGTTCCCACCTATGACCGAGATTCAGGATCTCACCGATTATGGTTAATCCTCAGGTCCTTGTCGGAAAAAGGACATAAAATTACATTTTTGGAAAGTGAACCGACATATTGTACTGAATATATCGAGTTTTTACAACAAGATGGAATCGAAGTCCTGTATGGTCGTCATGCACTTTTTTACAGGAGTTATTTGAAAAAAAATGGAAAAAGTTTTGATATAGTAATTTTAGGCAGGTTGCGTGTGGCATTGAAATTCATTCAGAATATTCAGAGGTATTGTCCCAATGCTGCAGTCATTTATGATACTGTTGATTTGATGTACATACGTTTATCAAGGTACGCCCTCATCGCCAACGATGACAAACTCATGCGATATGCAGAACATATGAAGAAATCTGAAATAGGTTTATTCTCTAAAGTAAACCGTATTCTGGTTGTTAACGATGTAGATAAAAAAATCCTCATTGAACACTGTAATGACGTTCCTATCGATATTGTGCCAGATATATATCCTCTTTCTCCATCGAATAACCAATTTACTGACCGCAAAGATCTGCTTTTTATTGGTAGTTTCAACCACCATCCGAATACCGATGGAATAATCTGGTTCTTAAAGCAAATCTTCCCTCTTATATGCAAGATGCTTCCAGAGGTAAAGGTGTTAATAATCGGGGAGAATCCTCCTGTAAATCTCCGGACACTTGCCAAGGAAAATATCATTGTATTAGGATATTGCAGGGAATTGCGAAAATATCTCGATACATGCAGAGTCTTTGTCGCACCCATCAGGTATGGCTCTGGATTGAAGGGTAAAATAATCCAGAGCATGTCGACCGGAATGCCCCTTGTAACAACTACGGTCGGAGCAGAAGGCGCATATCTGTGTGATGGTTACAATTCCTTCATCACTGATGATCCGCAGGAATTTGCTGAAAAAGTAGTGAGTCTTTATACAAACCAAGCATTATGGGAAATGATATCAAGAAATTTACTGAAGACCGCGGAAGACCATTTTTCATGGAATTCATGGCAGGACCAGCTGGATCATATCGTCAATGAGACAGTAAGTGATCGCGGTTATAAAAAACACTGAGATTATAATAATCAAGGGTTTTTATCTGTTTGAGAATATATTCAGGGCTATCAAAAAGATTCAACTCATCGAGAACAAGATCCGCTGTTTTATAGTGAAGAATGGAATTTACTGCGTTCAATCGCTGCATTCTTAAATTTTCACCAGATTTTATACCTTCAACATATCCATATGTTGCACCATTAATTACTATCAAAGTGACTAACACGAAAATCGCAGGATATAATATTGATCTCATACCCTGCGACCGGAATATATCCAGGCTGATCAGGTACAGACCGGTTATCGCCAACACTGTTACTTGGGTATATCGTGACCATAACGATGAGCCTAATCCCAATTCACCACGTCCTATTACTATCCCACAATTCGCAGTAAAAACTTGAAGATCCCGAATTAAACGACCGAAAGATCTTTGTACCCTTGGTTAAAAACCTAAAATATGCCTATAATCGATGGATTTGATGAAGAATCCATCCAGACC
>Ga0116186_1000598_pt1 | contig 41921 bp, 27 predicted proteins | sample AD_JPNNA4_MetaG_FD_89806 | JGI IMG/M metagenome (GOLD analysis project Ga0116186, IMG submission 89806) | Active sludge microbial communities of municipal wastewater-treating anaerobic digesters from Japan - AD_JPNNA4_MetaG | ecosystem: Engineered > Bioreactor > Anaerobic > Digestate | place...
GTAATAGGACAAGAATTATTTGTTTTGTCACAATTATAATATTTATATTCTTGCGGAGTTGTTTCGCAAACAAAATCAAGATTATTTCTTGATTGAATTGCAAAAAAAGCAATATCAGCTGTAAGTTTATCTCCTTGAGTCCTATTATTCAACATTCTTCCGTTACAAGTTGCGAATCCATTTTCAAAAGTTCCCAAACACCAAGATTTTTTTATCCTGTAAATAGTATCTGGTTCTAATGGATTGTTCTGATCAAAAAATAAATTATATTTTGAATCAGCAATAGCAAACGCTTTTTCGCTATCAAGCTTTCCATGCCATAATATTTTTTCTGATCCATCAGGAATATTGTTTGAATTGACATCATTCCAGAATATAAATTCAGCGTCATCATCAATTTCACCTTCAGCGCCAGGAGTCTGATCGTCAATTAATTCTGGCTCGCTATCAATGCCATCTAACGATAAAATATTATAAATCTTTGCGCAAACCCAAGCAGGATTTGTTTTTACCCTCAACTTTATTTCATCTCTTCCGGAATCACCTGGTTTCAAATTAGAGAAATCAAAAAATTTTTGGATTGTTTCTCCAAAATTCCAAGTAGTAGATGAATTTTGTTTTCCAGTTTGAGAATTTAAATATTCATCAGAATTAGCAACTTCTAAATCAATTACTCCAGCTGTAAAAATATTGTCAAAAGATTTTTCAATATCAGAATAAAAAGCAACAGTGTATTTTATAGACAATGCGACTAAAAATAATATTGCGTAAGAAAAAAATATTCCTAAAAATTTTTTATTCATCAATTTCTTTAAAAAATTTAAATAAAGAGAACTAAAGGCAGATTGCTCTGCATTAATTCTCTCTATTAAATTTTTTTTAGATTCGCTCTGCATGAATCTATAAAAAATTTGTTAAGACAAATCTTTAAAAAAGATGCCAGTAAAAAAGAATTTGTCCTATGTACATAGATTAGATAAAATTTAAAGGCGTGTCAATATGGCGCTTGAAAACAAGGACATTTATTGCATAATTTGTCCTGTCATTTAAAATCATCTAACTCCTTAAAAACATCATTAATTTATCTCTTAGAATCAAATATATGTTTAATTAGACAGCAATAAACTTAATTCAAAAAAATAATATGATATTTTTATATTAATATTTGCCTTAAAAATCTCTTAATATTTCATAGGACAATCATAGGACAAAATATTAATTATTGTCCCTATTTGTCCTCTATTGTCCCATATTATTAATTTAAAACACTTATAAATACAAGTTTTATTCCCTCAAGCAAATCTTTTATAATTATTTTATCCTTGCTCCTGATTCAATTTCTTTGTCCGGAATTAATAAAACCGGCAACCCATTTTGTCCAGTAGCAGCCAAAAGCATTCCATTGCTTGTATTCCCCATTAAATCACGAGGCTCGAGATTTGCCACAATAATTATTGTTTTTCCGATAAGCTGCTCTGGCTCATATGCTTTGCCTATTCCGGCAACTATCTGGCGGGATTCGTCTCCTAATGATAATTGGATTTTTATAAGTTTTTCAGAGCCTTGGACTCTTTGCGCCTCCAACACTTTAGCTGTTCTTAAATCTAATTTAAGAATATCTTCTATTGTTATCATATTTTTATATAATTATAATAATATAAAAAATCATTGACAATGGCAAACATTTCCAATATGTTTGAATATAAAGCGCATTTATAATTGAATATAACAAATCAAGGAGGGAAAAAATGGCAGAAATTCAAGGATCGAAAAATCAAAATATAAATCACGAAGAAAAAAAACGAAAAAGCTTGAAACTGATTGAAAAATATATAGAAGGACTATTAACAGAAAATGAAACAACTGATCTGATAGAAGCGTTGGAATATCTCATTAAATCTTTAAACGATATTATAAATATAAAATATTGTCAGGCAGAAAATTATCAATTACTGATAGAAATAAAAGAAGATGAATTCGAAGAACAGAAAAAAAATTTTCTTTTTCTAATTAGACAATGTTATAATTATGATAAGATAAATGTATTCTCCAGTCCTGAGGCTTCGGAGCAAGACAAGATAGATTTTAATAGATCATTGATATTTATAAAGATGTTTTTTCAATGGATATTAAAAAATATTAAAGAACAAATCTCTTTTGAAATCAATCTACAAAATATCAAAGAAGATGAAATAATGCGTGAATGGTTCGATAGAGAAATGAAAAAATAATAAAAAAGCCCATAAAAATATGGGCTTTTTTATTTGTCAAAAATATTTTTTAATCTTCTTCTGAATTGACTGCAGTAACTTTAATTTCATTTGAATATGATCCGCAATCCATATCTTCATTAAGCGCGCATAGTCTTGTATAAAATGTTCCTGTTCCTCCTGATGTCCCAATCTTACCAGATCTTGCCCCTGGCGATGAATAATATCTATTGTAATCTCCTGATCTTTTTGGATAAGTAGGTTCTGATTTCTTTGACCATAAAAGCATATATCCATCTTCAGCAGATTTATCAATATTCCATTCCACTTCTCCATCGTTTTCTCCTTGGCTTAATTCTATTTCCGAATTAGTGCTGGAATCTGATGAGCTTGATTTGTTAGAAGATGAACTTATCTTTGTTTTTTTCAAATTATAAACAGTTTTTGAAAGATTGTTTAAAAATATTACAATCTGCTGTATCTGCATATCTATGGTTCCAGAGACATAAAGTTGAGGGGCTGATTCTTCTTTTAGAATATCTGATTCCGAAACTTTTATACATGTCGGTTTATTATTCAAACAAATAAAAGTTTTTCCTGTTGGACATGATTTCCATGTTTTTCCAGCGCAGACATTTGCTGCTTGTATGTAAAACATTGGAATAAATAATGAAACAAAAATCGCTATTAATAATATTTTTTTCATATTTTTTAAAAAATTATTTTAAATTACTTGTACATTAATATTATAAGCAATTGCTTTTAAATAGCAAATAAAAAAAGACAACAATTTTTCTTGTTGTCTTTTTTCTAAAATTATTTTCTCCGCCTTCAACAAAGATATCCATAATATCGGATATCCGGATCAGATGAAATCTCACCTCTCATCGGATTATAAATCTCAGAATGATTAACAGGTTCTTGTCTGCAATGGAATGCCCAATCTTTCTGATTCCTGCAATTATTGCATGATCCATGCACGCAATCATTGCAGCGAAGCCTGCCTTGAGCATCTTGGATTTCTTTTGCATTTTCAAAAGAAATCATTTTTTCTCTTTTTGCGCGACCTTGAGAATAATATTTATTTTTTCTTCCCAAAAGTTTGTTTGTTTTCCTCCATTCTTCTCCAATGCCATAGTGTTTCAAATCAACAAAGGGTTTAAATTTCCCTGTTGTTGCTTGCAACTCTCCGTCAATATAGAAAAGATTTATCAAAAGAAGATTCTTAGTTTTTCCTGTCCAATGTTGGGCAAGCAATCCTTTATGAGAAAAACTTTCTCCTTGGTTATAAAATGTATTCATTATGCGCCTCCAAATTATAGATTTTTTAGGTTCTATATATAATTATATCACACTATTCGTCTTTTGTCAATATCACCGTCTTAAATGAGAGTTATGACTACACGGATATTAATATATACATTCTCTCTTTATTTATAAGATTTATAAGCAAAAAGCGCTCATACGAACGCTTTTATCAATAAAATAAATATTGCTAAAATCAATCTGGACAGCTCCTATTTGAAAGAAATTCATCCCAGCAAGTTTTTAGTGAAAAATTAAGTTTTTCATATTCATTTTTATATCCCCCTACATAAGTAATCTCTTCAATCAACATTGCTAATCCTTTCACATTTTTGAAAATGGATTTATTATAAACAATTGCGCTATTCAAAGCATCTACCACCTTGTCAACTTGGCCGGAAAAATCATATCCTGTTTTTTTTAAAATTTCTAAAAAATAACCTAAATCTCTATAAAATCCATAGAAACTAGTGGTCTTAACTAAAGCATTTTGAATGCCGCCAGTGCCGATACCCCCAAAAGATATCATTCTTTTCGAAAGATTATTCAATTCAGAAACTAAAAATGAAATTTTACTTAAATCAACCAACGACGCTGTTGTAAAACCAGACATAGCGCTTGAATCAACAATTAATTTTCCTAAACTCTTTGCATCTATATTAGGATTGGAAACAATTGCCGATAAAATATGAGAATAATTAAGTCCGCTTCCTGGTGCGATATCCTCTGACCCTTGCATATATTTTGCGTCATCTTTTAAATAATCCGCAATTTCTACCATTTGCATCAAACAAGCGTCAAAAGAAATTATATCAAATTTCGATATTCCTGTTTTTTGTCTTGCCGTTGCCAGTGCTTTATCAAGCTCTAAATTGCTTAAAGCATCATTCTCGCTTCCACCATCAAATCCAATATCAAGTAAATTATATGTTCGATTAGCAGAAAAATTAAGACTCTTTCCAGGACCAAGAACTCCGGAACCATGATTCCAAAGCACAAGCATATATTTCTCAGCTGGATATTTCTTAGCTGAAAAATCTATAAAATCAATAAGTGTATTAGGATCACCGGTATTTACTTCTCCAATTTTCTTTACTGTTTCAGGATCATTCTTTTTAATATAAAGATATTCTGAATCTCCATCTTTTTGGCCATCATACATAACAATAACGTTAAAATTATCATTTGATCCGATTGTCTGCATTTCCTTGATATCATAAACACTTGCTGGATCCAAATTATTATCAGCTGCCATGTAAACCATTATTGTCCATTTCTTTTTTCCTAAAGTATTTCCTTCCTCGTCTGGTGGAGCATTTGCATCAGACAAATCAGGCTTTCCGCAATATTTTTCAATTGCTTGTTTTGTTTGAGCTTCATCTAAATATCCATTAACCCCTCCAACATCCTTGCCGTCTTTAAAAAATAAATTTAAAGGAACGCCAGATGCTCCATATCTTGTAAAAGAATTCTTAAGCAACTGCTTATATGTCTTTGATTTTGAAAAATATTTTTCAACTTTTTTATAACTTTCCGGATCGTCAACATTTAAATCATAGAACTTATATCCTTCCTTATTTCCTAATACTTTTTCATCAAAATTTTTGGAATCAACTTGTTCTAATTTAGTTTTATAATCAAGAGCAAGTTTTTCCATCACAGTTTTCTGCTTTCTGCAATAAGAGCACCAGTCTGCTCCATTTTCAAGCATTACGCAGTTGAATTTTTTATCGCTTTCATCATTATTCCCGCCATTTTCACCTTGATCTTGCCCGCTTTCATCGCATGATCCTGTTCCACAAATTTCGTTGTCTGCATAATATGTTTTTCCTTCTTCTCTATCTTTTATATAAGCTTTAAAACAATAACAGGAAGATTCAAAATCCATATATTTGACCATTATTGAGAATTCTCCATTACTTTCATCAAATTTACTCTGATTTTCAGGGCCAAGCCATTTTATCTCAATATTTCTTTTGTCGTTTTTTTCAGTCCAATCGCCTTTAGGATAAACTTTAAATCCTGGGATAATCTTGTCAGTAGGAATGCCATAAACTGATTTTTTATAATCTAAAATTTGTCCTGTAAATATAGTCGATGTCGAATTGCTTGTTTTCTTTGATTCGTATTTTACATCTTTTACTTTTATTTCCTGCGATGCAAATTCAAAACACCATTCTTGTCCGCAAGCCATTATTTTAGGATTGGAAACATCCCTTGCGCAAGCCTTATAGCAGTACGGCTCGCTTTCAGTTGTAAACTTCACATCTTCAGAAAATGAAACTCTTTGCGATCCGCTAACTGGTTTTGCATAATCCTTCCCCGGAGTTTCTAAAATATTTTCTGTATCGCCTTTTATATAATATTTAAACCAAGCATGAAGCTTTGGAATTTTTGAAAAATTAGTTATTTCTCCATTTAAAGTCGCTTTGTCTTTTATCCAATTAGTGGCCGGTTTTGTTATAACCCAAGGCAAGTTTGGGAAGCATAATTCAGCCCCAAAACCAGCATCTTTATCATCTGCCCCCTTATACTTTGCATAGGGAATAAAGCAATAAACTTTGCCAGAAACAATATTTTTCCTTGTGCCAGAAAATAAATGATTCATTCCTAAACCAGTTGTCATCTGGCCATTTGGAACAGGAGTTCTTTCTTTTGTTGTTTCTATAATATTTGCATCAGAATCTTTTTCATAAGATTCAAACCAATATTCAACATCTTTTGGATCGTTTCCAACCCAAACCGTTGCCTTAAAAGTCGCAATACTGCTTGATACTGACACTGATTCAGTAATTACTAATGGTCTTTTTACTGGTAAATCTTGCTCGTCTGGAGGAGTAGTTTCATCATCTTCGTCTGGAGGGACTGGAGGAGCTTCTTCTCCTGTATTTATCGAGAAATAATCATCGCTTAAATCAGTAATAGTATTTTTTAATATTTTTAATCTTAAATTGCTTATCGCAAAATCATAAGCAATAAGGCCAATCTTATATTTATCGCCTTTTTTAGCAGATCCAGAAATTGCTTCTAAAATCTCATCAGTTATTTTAAATTTATATGAGCCGGTATTTTGCGCTTCAGAAGATAAAATTTTTTGTTTGGAAGGACTATTTTGATAATCGATTAATCCAATTAAGATTCTTTTCTCGTCTCCAGTGTTACCTTTACTCCATTTAATTTCAACTTCATCATTTGTTTTAAATTTTTCTCCGCCATTCGGATAAATAACTTTAAATTCTTTTCCATCGTCCGGAGGAGCTCCATCCTCATCTTCTTTTGGAGGTTCTTTGCCAGTTAAAGCTCTATATGCATTAATCCTTTTTCCAGAAACTGTTTTTCCGGAAAAATCATCAAGTTTATCTCCAGTATCCATTAAAAGTTTTGCTAATCCTGAAGCAGATAGTCCTGTTTGCTGACTCCAAACCAATGCAGCTACTCCAGCTGCATTAGGAGAAGCAAAAGATGTTCCATTTTGAAACGCATAAATAGTATCTTGAATTCCTTTAATATCGCTTCCTGGAGCCGCGATATCTACTGTGCTTGCTCCATAATCAGAAAAAATAGATTTTTTGTCATTAGCATCGCTTGATGCAATACAAAGTAAAGAATCAAAATCGTGGTCGCAGGGAGACACAAAATAAGATGAATTATGTTCTCTGTTGTCATTTCCAGCAGCTACAACAACAAGGCCTCCAGCATCAATAAAACTTTTTATAGCTCTTTTTTCTGTTTCATCTTGACCATAAAATCCTAAGCTTAAATTCAAAATATCAGCCTTATTATCTATTGCAAATTCTATACCAAAAACTAATGCTACGCTGCTTATTTCCATACTGGGAGTATCCGCACCAGCTTTTACAACCATTAGCTTAATCTTATTCTTATTACTCATTCCAGCCATTCCTTGATTATTATCTGTAACAGCTCCAATGATTGAAGAAACAAAAGTCCCATGCCAATGCCCTTTTCTAGGATCATTATCATTAGAAAATGCATCCCAGCCATGATTAGGACATTTTCCGCTTCCATCTGGCGCAACGCAACTGCTACCGTCCCAAAGATTATTTTTTAAATCAGAATGATCAATATTAAAACCAGAATCAACAACTGCAACTATGACATTCTTGCTCGGATTATATTCATTCCAAGCCTCTAAAACATCCATATCAGCGTCTTTTTTCGCTGAACTTATTCCTACAGGATTGCCATCATTATTTAAAGCATATTGCGATTTAAATTCAGGATCATTTGGAGAATAAGCGATGAGTTTATAATAATAATTAGGTTGAATATACTCTGATTCTAAATCAGCGTTAAGCCTGTACATTATCGGAATAGTTGCTTCTGATTTTACACTTTTAGCATAAACAACATTTAAAAAATCAGCTCTTCTAATCAATTTTAAATTCCTTTTTGCCAAAAAATCACTGACCTGTTTATCATTAGCATTTTTTAAATTCAAAATTTCTGGTCTAATTCTCAAAAGAACAGTTCCCTGCTCATAATCTTTCCCTGCTTTCAAATAAGCGCTCGGAAGGTAAACTTTTATTTTTTTTCCTGCTTGAGAATTATATAATCTAAATGGATTAGTAACAGATCCTCCTATTATATTTTTATCCTTGTTTTTAACAAATATCCAAATCCTGCAGTAACAATCTTCGTTGGAGTCAGGACATTCATTAGATGCATTAGGAACAGTAAAACTCATTTTTTCATATCTCGAGCTACCTATCAATTTCTGTGAAGCAGACAATTTCGTAAGATCATATCCACAGGAAAATCTCAACTCAAAAGGAAGACTGTCATATTCTGTTTTTCCTTGAGCGGATTCTTTTGTAGATCGTATCCAGGAAATATCAACAGAATCTCCACGTTTCAGATCTCCTAACAATACATTCTGCTGGCTGGGATCTTGGCCTAATATAATCTGATCACCAAACGAAGATTTACTGGAGTTAATGCTCACATAATCAATTCTCTCAGTGCATATATTAGATCCGCTTGCTTGACCTTCTCTTTTGCAATATTCATATTCTTGGAGCGCAAAAACATTTTGCCCCAAAAAAATACCTACGACAAAAAATAAAACTAAAAAAAGTTTCTTATTCATTTTTTATTTGAAAAATCTCCTCAATTTATTAAATTTAATTAAATAATAACAAAAAAACGCCATTTAAAGAAATTCTTTATCCACAGTTTTTTGGCTTTATTTCAAATTCATTTCAAAAAACTGCGATAATTCAAAAATCACTTTTTGCGCTATCATTTTTCCTCCAATTGCCGAAACATGAATCCCGTCAGACGCCCTCACTAATCTCTGTTGACCGTTTAAATCTGGCAGATAATCAGTATATAATCCATTGCCATCTGCTAACATTTCCCATGTAGATATATATTTGCAATTTAAAAATTTAAAACTTTCTTTTTCAAAAATCCTATTTAATCTGGACATTTTTTCAGAATATGAATCTTCTCTGGCAATAGGATTCCCGACCCATACGACAAAAATATTATTGTCTTTCAATATCTTCAAGAATTTATAAACTCTTTTGCCATATTCTTCGTCCCATGCCTGAGTGCCATAAACCAGTCCTTTTCCATCTTGCATAGGAATATTTTGGCCATCATTGGCTCCAAACATAACTATAGCTACATTTGGCTTATTCTTTGCTATCAAATCAGTTATTTGTGAATTCCAATCAAAATAATCTGGTCTGGAAAGCCCAGTCGACGATTTCCCGAATCTAACAACTTCAAAATCCTTATATCTTAAAAACTCTCTTTCCATTTCAGACCCAAAACTTCCCACTATAAACGAATCGCCGATAATCAAGGCTTTATAAGGAGGTTTTATTTTATCTTCAACAAAGCCTTTTTTTTCTAAAGGATCAATTATCTGCCCTATTTGCGATTCATATTCTGTTTCAATCTCACCAGTATTTGGAATTTTTATTAAATCTTGATTTTTTTGCTCTGTTTTAGATTTTATGAAATCCAAATAATCCATTGAAAACTCTGAAAAATAATTCTTGGCTGAAGCCTGCTCCCAATAAGATATTTTCTTAGCGCAACAGAAAGAAACGATTAAAAATACAGCTATCAGGAATATGAATGATTTAATCGGACCAAAATCTTGATTGTTTTTTTTATCTTTCATTTTAAAATCCAAAATAAATAAAAGGCGGCACGACATCAGGAGCAAGAATGATTATTAGAATAAATAATCCGGCGCCAATAAGTATTTGCCAAAAAAATGGGAGTTTTTTCTGGATAAACAAAAATTTATCCCTTATCCCGCTTCCTATAAAGAAAAACAAAATACAAAGAAAAACAAAATAGACCCATTTCCATTCTAATGTTCCCGAAAAATCAAATTCCAAAATTTTTCTAACAAGGTCCAAACCTATGCTAACACTCTCTGCTTTAAAAAATATCCAAGCAAAACAAATGAAATTAAAAGTCAGTAGCCAAGAACCAACCCTTGCAAAAATTTTACGAGATTTAGCTATAACTTTCCTATTTACTAACTCGATTTTCGCTATAGATTCAATTTTAATCTGTCTCGCGCGATAAATAATTGAAGCAATACCATGCAAAAATCCCCAAAATAAAAACGTAAAGCTGGCTCCATGCCATAATCCTGAAACAATCATTACAATCATAATATTAAGATATAAATGCCAATTAGGAACCTTCATTCCACCTAAAGGAATATATAAATAATCTCTAAACCATGATGATAAACTTATATGCCATTTTCTCCAGAAATCCTGGATATTTTGCGCTCGATAAGGATGATCAAAATTCAAAGGTGATTTAAACCCCAAGAGTCCGGCTATTCCTGTCGCCATATCAGAATATCCTGAAAAATCGCAGTAAATGACAATTGCATAAGCATAAACAGCAGCAATAGCCATAAAAGAATTATAATTTTGCGGAACCGAAAAAACCTTATCAACTATTTCAATACTCAGATAACTGGAAACAACCAATTTTTTGAATAATCCTGAAAGAATCTGAGCGCAATAATTATGGAAATCATTTATTTTTTTTGCTCCGCCATTTTCCAATTGATCTAAAAAAAATTTAGGACGGGATATTGGTCCAGAAAGAAGTTGAGGGAAAAAAGCCATATAAATAGAAAAATCTAAAAAAGAATAAGACGGTCTTAAATCTCTTCTAAAAATATCAATATTGTATGATATCGCTCTTAAGATATAAAAAGATAATCCTACTGGAAAAATTACGGAAAAGAAAAAAAGATTCGCATGTATTCCAAAAAAACCTAAAAAATTTTCCGCAGAAACCCGGAAAAAATCATAATATTTATAAATTCCAAGGACTGAAATATTTATAAAAATAGTCAACCAAAGTATCCATTTCTTGTCTGTTCTCCAAATAATCTCTCCTGAAACAAAATTAAAAGCTGTTATGGCAACTAATATCAATGTAAAATTAACACTCCAGAAAGAATAAAATAGATAACTGACAAAAAGCAAAAACAGCCTCCAAAATAGAGGCCATTTCTTCAAAAACCAATTGAAGAAAAAAACTACCAGAAAAAAAATAAAAAAATCAAAAGAAAAAAACTGCATTATTTTATCTGCAATATTTATTTATCGCAGATGGATTATTCCAATATTTTTTTATGCAATCAGTCCTTTTAACAACCTGATCGCCATACCATGCCCAGCCGTTATAAGCAATTGCAGCGCTCCTCTCTCCGCTACCATTAGCTTTTGCCCCTTTTTCTTTCAAATAAAAAGCCGCCGCAACAGTAGCATCACAAGAGTTCCATGGACTAGCAGGATCATGTAAGGTCTTACTGCTTATTTTCCCCGATCGAGTAATCCATTCTTTTGGCATAAATTGAGCAAATCCCATAGCTCCCCCAGTTCCTGATCCTCCACAGGAAACTTCTATTTTTCTCCAATCAAGACCTAAATCCTGACACAATTTTTTAAATATTTCGTAATCTCTTTGACTCCTGGCATTGCAATATTTTCCAGTATCAGAATGATAAAGACAACCTCCCATTCCTTCTCCAAGATTAGACTCTTGTATTAAAATTGATAAAAGGAATTCCTTTCTTATTCCCATATCCGCCCCTACTTTTTCAACCAATTTCATTGCATCGGCTAAAGGAATATTGCTGGCAAAAGATTCATGAGTGCATGCTTCTCCATATTTAGATTCTCCTCCATAAATTGTTTTCTGCATTCCAGAAGTGTCTATTGGTTCTATTTTTTCAGAACAATTCTTTCCTATATCATTTTCAAGACAAAAACTTACATAATATTTTTTATTTATCGAAAAAACAAAATCAACATTTTTTCCCGATTGCAGTTCCTGCGTTCTTATCTTCCCAAATCTTAAGTCAACATAATAAATTGTTTTTTGCTCTGAATCAGATTCAATAGTTTTTATATTGTCATCAAGAATCCTGTATTTCAAACCTGAGTTGGCCTCTCTTATCAAAAACCATTGCCTCATTACTGTTTCATTTCTATTGATATAACTCGATATTCTTATTAATCCTTTTTGATTATTTTTTTCTATGCTTATCGGATTAGGTGTAGGAAGCTTTCCCGAGATCATGAAAGGAAAAAAATTTTGAGCATCTTTTCCGGCAATTTTTTTATCTTGAGATCCTTTTATCAAAAAAGCTATTTTATAATTAACATTAGGTGAAAATTGAAATATTCTATTAGAGTTTATATTTGGAGTAAAATCAGCATTGCAATGGTTCACTGTAACATTTTTATTAGTGGCAAGATTAAATGTTGCTGTTTCTCTACTGCTAGGTAACACTTCTCCTGTTATACAGTATAAATCTTTTGTTTTTTGATCTTGGATCACAAACCAATAATAATAACTCTGGCTTCCAGGTTTAGCGGATCCTGAAATTCTCAATATTTTATTTGTATTATCATAATCTAAAGGAAGAGTTTTCGCGCTCGGAAAAGTAGGAAAAAGAAATTCTTTTCCCCAATCAGCGAATTTTAATCCCATAAACCCAGAAGACACAACATAAGGCTGGCAATAATAATCAGTTTGATATTTCTTTTTAAAAGTTATGGTCTTATTTTTTATTTTATCTAATGAATTATCTTCAAAAAATTTTTCTTCTATATCGCCATTTTCCCTCCTACATTCTATCCCGACTTTAGAAACATTATTTTTGCTCGGATATTTGATTCTTAAAATTAATCCATCTTGGTCCATTTTGATTATTTCATGACAAATATCTTCGTCGGAACAATTTGATCCAGCGCTTGCTAAGCCTGATTTCTTGATATCTATTGTTTTTACATCGGAAACGGCTTTAAATTGGCTTCCTGGGAAGCTTGAGTCTAAAGTATAGGAATAATACCCATTCTTATCCAAATCACTTGTAGTAATGTATTTTTGAAAAATTGATATTGGCTTTAATCCGATGCCATCTGAATAAATAGCGATATTCAGTTTTGCTGTTTGACCAGGCAAAAGATTAGATATTTTTGTCTTTAAAATAGTTTTTCCTCCCGAACCAATAAATTGACTTTCCGATTTTAAAACCGCCCCAAAACATAAAAAAGGAACAAACAAAAATAATAATGCAATAATTCTTTTATTCGCCATAATTTATATAATAATTCTCAGGCACAAATGCCACTAATCCTCCAAAAAATTGATTTTCAGTCGAGATTCCATATTGGTATCCGCAAGTTGGAACATGGGGAATTTTTGGATTTTTATGATTTTTGACTCTATTATAATCCGCAATAACATTCAAAACTCTGCTTGACCCATAGTAAGAATCGTTAGTCAAACCGAAATCAAGATATTTTCTGCCTTGATATTCATATTGGCTATATTTGGCAAACTTCATCAGAACAGCAAAATGATTTGATCTGCCCGAAGCATGCGATGGCGTGCAATAAACTAATACCGGAATCCCCTTAGAAAGAAAATCTCTTTCGATAATCTTAGGATCATTAGTCTTTATTGGCACGGGTTTTAATTTTAAAAATTTCCATAAAGAATCAGACCACCAATATCCATTGACTTTAGCAGCCATATACGAAGAAAAAGGATTTGGTTTATTACCAGTCCTTGATTCCGAAAGTTTTAAAAATTTTTTCTGATAATTACTTGAGTTCGAATAAATAGTATTAAGCTTTTCATCCCAATTCTTTTTAAATGACGAATCTTTTTGATACCAATAAGCTAAAATCATAGACATTGAGGTATCAAGACATCCATCTTTGCAAAAAGACTCTCCAGAAGAAAAAGCATAATCAGACCAAACATTTCCGCATTGATAATAATGCGGAGTAACGGCTCCCGCGTCTCCGCCCATTGCCATTAATGAACGAAAAGCCGCTTTATTTCCGTCAGCTAAATATTCAACGCCTCCGATTTTAACGGATTCATAATTTATTTTTGCGTACCTTCCATCAATATTTGCCGCAGGCCTTACTTCATAGATATGCCCAGGAATTAAATTATTCAAGAAAAGACGAGCCTGATTTTCCTTTTTGGGATCGCAAGCATTACCTTTGCGCAAACTATCAGGAAGCAAAACAGCATCAGTTTGTTTCCAAATAGTTTCATTGTTAGTCCTATCTCTATATAAAATTCTTGTCCTTGCCTTTTCAGTGGCTATGTCATATCCCCAAAAGCTAACCATTATTTCCGCTTTTGTTTTTTCCTGGCAGATTGCTTCTATATAAGCTTTAGGAGCCAATGTTCTCACTTTAAATCTTTTTTCTTGATAAAAACTGCCAGAGCCAGCTTGCTTAATATATCCGACACATAAATAAACAGCATCAGAGTTTAATTTATTGAATAAAAAAGTTTTTCTGCCTAATTTTATAGCTTCTAAATCAGAAATCGAAGCATCTATCTTTTTCTGCAAAGGATACCCATCTTTTTTTTCAAAACCATAGGAAGAATTATCTTCAGAACATTCTACGCCAGCCATAATGGCATTTTGTGAGAATTTCTCAAAATCTAACGAAACCGCAAATGAATCATAACTGTTTGATTCGATCTTGGCGCATAAATCATTGCTGCAATATATGTAATTGTTCCCTTCAACGAATTTAACCGATATGAGAGGAGTAAAAATATTCTTATCAAATTCGCCATCGACAAAAAAGAAAAAATCTCCGTTAATATCAAAATTTTCTTTAGTAGCAGTTTTCTTTGCGACAATTATAGGTTCTGTTTCTTCTGTAGAATTAATTTTTATTGCAATATTGATTATCGCAGTCTGCCCTTTTTGCAAATCAGGAATTCTTGCTCTAAGCAAAGTTTTTCCTTGCGAATTGCTAATAATCTCAATTTCAGGATCAGCCGCATGGCAAAACCCAAAGAAAAAAATCATAAGGGAGAAAATAATGAAAAATTTTTTAAAATATCGCATATTATTAATTTGATAAATTTTAAAATTATATTTCATATATCACGTCTTTGCGTTCAACTATTATTTTCCATTTCTTGCGTTTTGCGTGGTTATAAAGCATCTTATTAGGATTAAAACAAATAGGATTATCAACTAAAGACAAGAATCCTATATCGCTTGGACCATCTCCAACGCCATAAGAATTTTTTAAAGTTAAATTTTCTTTCTCTACGGCTCGCTTTAAAATTTTTTCTTTTTGAGTGATTAATTCTTCAAATTTAGCCTCGCCTGTAAGTTTTCCAAAATTATTGAATTCATAAATAAATCCATAGCTTTTATCAAATCCTGCTTCCTTGCAAAAAGCATCAATAATAATTTTAGGAGAATGAGAAATCGCCAATAAATAATATCCTTTCTTTTTCAATTTTTTAACCAAATCTCGAGTGTATCTATAAACTTTATTTTTCTCAAAAAAAACAATATCATTGGAAATTCTTTTAAATTCAGAAAAATCAACTCCTTTGATATTGCGCGAAAAAACAGCTATCACTTGGGAAATATAATCTTCATAAGATCCCTGTCTGTCCTGCCATAGTGTAAATGATTTCAAATAATCAGTCTGAGCAGTTTTTGGGAAAATGCCTTCTTGAATAAGCCTTTCAGTCAATTTTATAAAAAGGCTTGATCGGAATAATGTCCCGTCTATGTCGAAAACTGCCACTGGTTTTTTGATCATAATCAATGCTTAATTATATATTGATCGTCATTTATAGTATTAGCAACATCATTAGGCACTACTGCAAACAATCCACTATATAACAAACTAGGTATGCCATATTCAAAAGATTGACCGAATTGATAGCCGCAACGCAAACTAGAAATTCTCAATTCTCTTATTCTTGATTGAATATTCAAATTATCTTCTCCTCTAGCTGGATCAAAAATATGTATATTATTCAAATATTTATATCCACTTCTTTCATAAATATTCGATCCAGAATTAAATCCTGTAAGAACAGAATAATGATCACTATTTCCAATTCCATGGAATCCAACTCCTGTATTATGAGATGGAACGCAATAGAAAATTAATGGTATCCCTCTCCTAAGAAAATTAGCTTCCAAATATTCAGGATTATTAGTATTTATTTCTATCACTTTAAATCCCGATCTTTGGGCAACATCTAAAGTATTAAAATAACAGTATCCCGGCGTTGGTCCGCTATCATTATTTTGATACCAAGAATTATAAGCTGGCTTATGTATTCTTACCCAATAATCCAAAACCATAATGAGACTCGCGTCAAAACAACCATAAGCGCTATATCGACCATCCACTGAACCTATTTGACTTACATAATTTATTTTTGCTGGCAAATTAGTGCTATAAATTATTTTATTAGGAGAAGTAAATTGCATGTTCCCCGATTCTTTTAGTCCAGCCAAATTATAAACTAAAGCTGAAACTTGATACCTGGCATTAGGCTTCATTTCAAAAGAAACTGTATTTTCTCCCTGAGAATCAAGCATTTGTTTTTTTCCGAAAGAAAGCGTGTATGAAAAAACTCCTTTTGAGCCGCTTGATGCTTCAACTCTAGTTCCATCTGGAGGAGTAATATATGAAATGCCTGTTGAAACATCAGTTATTCTAAATGTTCCTTTATAAACATCATTTCCTCTTGTGTAATAACCAAATAATTTTACGCTGTTTTCCCGATCTTTAACTTGCGCGCCAACTTCTGGAATTCCATTTGGTATCGACATCTTCCATGTATAAACAACAAAATCGCTATCAGAAAAAACAATCGGATTAGCATTAACTTGTTTTGCCATTGCCATAACTTGATATTTTCTATTAGGAACCCATCTAAATCTTACTTTCTGCGAGCTAGGAGCTTGGTCCACTGAAGAACATTTGAAAAGCTGAAAATCTGGATCGCAAGCAGAAACATCATAAGCGAATAATCTTGTTCCTCCTTTTGCTCTTTTTGCTTGGGTACAAAAAACATTGCCTTCTTGGTCTATTATTTGAAACCAGTAATAAAAATCTGTTTTAACTGTTTTTGAATCTAAAGCTTCTCCGCGCAAACTTACATAAGGAGCGCATTTATTCATTGTTGATTTCCCAAGGTTATAAATCTTAGGTTCCAAATTTTTTATCTCCATTCCTCCGGTATTTATTTCTCTTGGATAAAACCCGTTAGTTCCATCAGCTAAATATTTCATTCCATTTGCCTTGATTGTTTCCCATTCTATTTGAGAATTCTGTACTTCTGGAATCAAAGCCATTGGGGCAATATAATATTTATTTCCAGGTTGTAAATTTGATAATCTTATCTTTACTTGATAAGGTTTTCTAACATCGCATTGTTTTGGATTACTTGCAGGGATATTAGGCAAAGAATAATCAATTGTTTTCTTCCAATAAGCGCCAGTTTGGTTTATCTTGTATTTTAAATAAACTGTAGGCTTGGTATTTTTTAAATCATAATAAAAATAACTTACTAAAACATCTACCGTAGAATTATCAACGCTACAAACATTCTCAATATAAGCTTCGAGATTGGGAACTTTAAAACGAACATACTGACTCCATTCAGTCGAACTTCCTAAAAATGATCCAGCAACCGCATAACCAATGCATCTATATTGTTCCCCAGTCTTCATCTTCAAGAAACTCAATTTTATCTTATAATCCTGAAAAAAATCATTTTTCTGAGCTGATGAAGCTTCATAGATTTTATTTCTGTTTCCATTTTTATCTAATTCAAAAAGATATAAAGAGTCTCCTTGTTTTTCGAAATAATACTCTCTATCAATATCTCTATTCTCTCCATATTCCTGATCGCATTTTATTCCAGCTTTCCAAATCGTTCTCTCCCTTAATTCCGAATAATCAACTATAAATTCAGCAGAATTAAAAGAAAGAGAAGATTGATCTAAAGAAATTTTTACAGCCGATCCTTTAGTTTGAGCAGAAGATAATTTAATTTTATTATGGACTTGAAAAATTTGTCCTGGATATTCATTGTTGACATAATATATTATCTGACCATTTTTCAAATCGCTTTCTTTTATTTCTTTTATCCCTATCGAAAAAGGATTATCATCTGTGCCTTTTACAGAAAAACCGACAAGCAATTTTGCTGTTTGGTCTTTGTCTAATCCTGAAATAGTCGTTTTGATTTCTGTCTTTCCATCTTTTGTTTCTATAATCTCGCTATTTGCTTGCAAAGCTCCAAAAACAATTACTGGAAAAAGCAAAGCAAAAATAAAAAAGAATATTTTTGTTTTATGCATAAAAATATTTTGTTTTAATAATTATAACAGGCGAAAAAGAAAACAAAAAGCCCATTTTCCGTTTTTCTGTGGAATAATGGGCTTTGCTTTTTTAAGGGATTGAGATAGTTGTTGATTTTCCTATATAGCTTTCTCCTAAGATTTTAATATGATAGTAGCAAGTAAGTATTGGAGTGATAGTATGTTCCTTTTTATCATTTATTTGAAATGTTGCTTCAAATGATCCTGAAAGTTCTCCTGTTGGCATGGGTTTATTTTTATACTTGTCATCTACAAGATTAAAGCTTCCTACATTGCCAGCAAGTGGCGGATCGATAACCAAGCCAATATCATGGGACCAAACATGCTTGCATGGTCTTTTGTAAAATCCTTTTACTGTTATAGCGCCATTGCCTGACGAAAGCATTGAATCAATTCTTATTATCTCTCCATCAATTATCTCTTTTGTTTTTCCATTGCCAAGCTGATGTTTTACCTTGTCGCAAGAAAGAGTTTCCGCGATTATTCTTTCTGATTCGCGGTTCTCAATTTCTATAATGCTTGCTTCTTTTGATTCTGGTAAAACAGCTTCTGTTGGCGTTTGATCAACGCTTTCCTTATCTGGAATATCTTGGTTAGAACACCCAGCTATAAGGAAAATCAAAATAGCTATCGCTATTACTATTATTATCTTTTTCACTTTATATCTCCTTTTCCCTTTTGGGTTTGATTTTTAAAATAGCTTTTGACTTCTATAATATAATTATAGCACACTTTATAATATTTGTCAATATATACAAAAAATACTTATAAATAATAGTTATTTGACCATAAAATAATCAATAAAAAAGGCCCTGATAACAAGGCCTTGGACCAAACTTAGATTAAATCAATAAGTATAATTATCTCCTGAATCTTGGTATTTTTCTGAATCAAGCGTTTCCGTGCTATCAATCGAAGATGTTGTAAAAAGAGGTTTATATTGATCTCCATAATTATCTAATGATGAATCTCTTAAATATTTATTTACATCATCTTCTAATGATTTTAATTTTGTCTGACCTATATCTTTAATTTCTATTTTCGAATTCCCAGATACTATCCCCTTTTCATCGTAAGAATAATTAGAAATAATTGGGAATATTTCAGAAAAAGATGAATAAATTTTCATGATTCCAGAATCAGCCGTAGAAATCATTTGACGAACTTGCATTGCAGCCATTAACACTGAAACAGGCTTAAAAAATGATAATGAATAAATACTGCTTTTATTTTCAAAAGAAATTGATTTAAATTCTTGAGAATCGGAAATCTTTTTTCCTGAATCATTTAAAATGTCTTCCATAGCATTTTCCCCGCCAAAAGAAAAGTAGACGATGTCTCCTTTTCTTGCAAAAGATGTTTCTGTCCCAGAAGGCATTTTAATAGCTTGAACTTTCGTTCCATTTATTTCTTCTTCTTTAATTGCTGAATCCAAAAGAGCATAAAGATCATCTGTTATGACTGCTTTGACTGTTGGGCATTTATAATTCTTCTGAGAACAAGCAGTTTGCATTGCTTGAGAAGAAAAAATACCTGTATTACCTGAACTATCCACGCAATAATACATATCTTTTGCAATCAACTTGGCATAAGCGCAATAAGATTTATAAGAACTATTATATTTAAATTCAGATTCTGGATTTTGTTTTTCTATATTTTGGCTCGCTTTATTCATCTGTGAATCCCCTTGAATATAAAGTGGATAAAATCCTTTATTAGAATAATAGATCTCTGCATAAGCTCTTAAACCGGAAAAAGAAGATATAATGTAAGCTTCTTTTTCTTTTGCTTCAGATAGCTGAATTGAGTTATATAAATTCTTAAATGAAACAGCTTGTTCCACTTTTGAAGCATCAGAACTTTGCCCTGAAAAAACAAAATAAAAATTCTTTCCCTCTGGTTTCTGAGGATCATAGAACATTTGAATCGCAAATTGACCATCTATATTTTTAATCGTTTTTTCTACATTAATACCTAATCGCTGTTCAAATATAGGCCATAGTTGTTCAATATCATCTTTTTGATAAGCATCATAATTGCTGATCAAATAATCAAATATTTTATCAAGTCCATTTCCTTCAACATAAAAAACAACTTGATTGCCATTAATTTCTGATGGTAGTTGGCTCGCCAATGATTTAGAAATATTGAATTTATTGCCCAAACCTTTTGAAAATCCTGATAAATAAGATCTTGTCTGAAAGCCATAATCTTGCGCTTTAATGTAAGAAATCATCCCCTTACCATCTTGAGTTGTTTTAGAATTTTTTAAAGCTGCTGCCAATGATTCTACAATAGAAGAATCTTTAAAATTCTCTTTAATAGACAATGCGTTTATTTTCTCAAAATCAATATCCGAATAAATATATGCGAGGTAATCTTTCGGAAGGTATTTCTCCAATTTTTTAAAAGATTCTGAATTTCTTATATTTTTAGCGCTACTTTTAGAAAATATAGCAGCTAAATTCATCTTCTTATAATTGTCTATTATATTTTTCACTTGGTCTAAATCATTAGACAATGCCAAATTATCACCTACTCCGGCATATGCGAAAGCTAAAACTTTTTTTTCTTTCAAAGGCGCATTTTGGTTTATATAATATGAATCATAATCAATTGTCTGATTATATATTTCTATTATTTCTACATCCTTATATTTCTCGCTTTCGAAATCTCCGAATGTTTTTTTAAAAAAATTCTTAGCCTGATTGCTTATTCTGGAATCTTCTAATGACAGTCCGGGAATTATTATTCCCATCTTATTAGTTTTCGAGTTTAAAAAACCAATAACATTCTTGATTTTTCCTTGGCTATAATTATCGAGAATACTTTTGAAAAAATCATCGTTTTTTACTAATTCATAAGTATTATTAATCGATTGATTGTTAGTTTCTGTAAACGGAATCCTTTGGATTATTTTTTCCAATTGCTTGACTTGACTCCCTAATGGATCAATGTTCAATTCTAATACAATATTGCTATTCTCGGGAACTAAAGATAAAGGATCTTTTATTTCCTGCCAATAAAAATATAGATAAACGCACACAATAGCAATAGCGATTATGGCTATGCCTAATATTATTTTTGCTATAGGATTACCGGTTTTTGGGAGATCTGTCTTTTTTATCTGGAAAGGTTCGATATTTTTAGAAATAAAGTTTGGTCCTTCTACAGTTTTTTTAGCCACCCCTTGCTGGAATATTTTTTCAATATCCTTTTTTTCATCTGGCGCTTTCGGACTCTCTTTTTTAGGAGGGAAATAATAATAGTCAGGATTTTCCCTGACCATCTTTTCTAATTCTTGTTGGCTAAGCGCTGGCTTTGGTTGTTCTGTTTGAGGATTCTGTTTATTCTTTGATTCCAATTCAGAAAAAGCAGTTTCTATATCGACGATAGGCCATCCAGCCGAAAGCAAAGCCTGTCTGACTTTATCCTTTCCTATATTTTTTGAAAATTGTTTTTGAATATACGAAAGCAGCTCTTGGTTTAGCATGTAATTGTATAGTTATATAAGATATATTATACAATATTATTTCAAATTATCCCTGTGGAAAATTATAAGCTTGCGTTTTTCCCGGCAAGATATCCTGTAGTCCAACAAAGTTGCAAATTGAATCCTCCGCAAGGACCAAGTAAATCAATTATTTCCCCGGCAAAAAAAAGATTATCGATTATCTTTGATTTCATAGTTTTTGAATCTATCTCAAAAAGATCAATCCCCCCCTTAGTGGCAATAGCGCTTTCAAAGTCTAAAAAAGAATCTATCGTGGCTAAAGTATTCTTAGTCTGTTTGCATAATAGCATTCTTTCTTTTTTTGATATTTGAGAACATTGTTTCTTTTCGTTTATACCAGATTCTGCCAAAAAAAAATCACTCAGTCTTTCAGGAAATAAAATCTTTAATACATTCTTTATCTCTTTCCCTTGACCTGTTTTTAATATTTTTTCAATCCTTTTATCCAAAGCAGAAATATCAAATCCAGGAAAGAAATCAAAAACTAAATCTATTTTTTTTCCATAATCTTGGATATCGCGGCTTAAATCCATAGCTATAGGACCACTTATTCCAAAATGTGTAAAAATAATATCTCCTTGCCTTGAAATCTGTTTCTCTTTGCCCTTAATGCTCAATCTAACATTATTAAGAGATAATCCTTGAAGTTTTGCAGGCCAATTTTGTTTTATTTTTATAGGGACAAGAGCAGGTTTTGGTTCAATAATACAATGACCCATCATTCTCGCAAATTCATAACCATCTCCTGTCGATCCTGTTTTAGGATAAGATTTCCCACCAGTGCATAAAATATAATTCTTTGCGATTATGCTTTGTTTTTTTGAAGTGATAAGCTCTAAAATCCGGCCATTTTCAAAAATTATTTTCATTGCAGGAGAATTTTCGATTATTCTTACTCCTGATAATCGCATTTTTGCAAGTAAAGCATTCAAAACATCTTTGGCATTATCTGTCTTTGGAAAAATTTTACCATTTTCTTCTTTTGTCCTTATTCCAATTTTTTGAAAAAAATCCAATGTCTTTTTGTTATCAAAAACTGAAAAAGCAGAATGAAAAAATTCCCCATTTTTTCCGTATTGAGAAACGAACTGCTTCTTATTTTTCATGGCATTAGTCATATTGCATCTTCCGCCTCCCGTCAATAAAAGTTTTTTTCCAAGAATATCATTTTTTTCGATTAAAACAACTTTTTTCTTGTTTTCAGCAGCCGATATTGAGGCCATCATTCCAGCAGGCCCTCCTCCTATAATTGCTACATCGCAAAATATTTTTTCCATATATTGATTATCCTATAATTTTTTTTAATTTCAATATCAATGACCTCCTCCCCGCACTCCAAAAAACCGTCTGAATACAGGCGGTTTTTTTGCATGCGGGGTTTCCTTGATAATTAAAAAGGAGTCAATTATGACTCCTTTAACGCTTTAACTATAGCTTGAGTTGCTACATCAGGCCTTACTCTACCTTGCATTTCTTTCATAAGCTGTCCAACTAAAAACATAGCTGCATTTTCTTGTCCTGATTTATAATCAGCGACTGCTTTAGGATTATTTTTTATTATTTTCTCAGCAAGTTCAAAAATCTGATCCTCATTAAATTGATTCTTTAATCCGAGATCATCTACAATATGGCTTGGGTCTTTCTTTTCGTAAAACATCTTCACTAAGATCATTTTTGCGCTTTGGCTTGATGTTACAGGAGATTCTGGGGAATAAATCAAAGTTATCAATTCGGCAAAATTTTCTGGAGTTATAGGATATTCTTGATCATCTTTGAAACTATTTTTTGCCAATAGCCCCTTAAAATCGCTTAATAAATAATTAACTGCCAATTTTGTTAATTTCTGAAAATCATTTTCTAAATTCTTGTCTTTTGACCAAGATAACAATTCGCTTACTATCTTCTCAAAATATTCAGATATCTGCCTATCATTCACAAAAACCTGCGCTTCTTTTTCTGACATGCCATATTCTCTAATAAATCTTTCTCTTTTTTGTCTAGGCAACTCTGGTAAATCTTGCTTCATCTTTTGAATATCAAAAATACTTAAATCTAAGATAGGCAAATCAGGCTCTGGGAAATATCTATAGTCAGCTTCTCCTTCTTTAATTCTCTGAGAAAAAGTCTGTTTTTTTATTCCATCCCAACCCCTTGTCTCTTGAATTATCTTCTGACCTTTCTCTAATGCCTCAATTTGTCTTTTTATTTCATAATTAGCAGAATCAACCGCTCCACTTATCGTACCTATATTTTTTATCTCAACTTTATTTCCTAAAATATCATTATCAGAAACACTTATATTAACCTCAACTCTCATTTGCCCTTTTTCCATATCAGCATTAGAAATCATTAAATAACGTAAAATATTCTGGAGTTCTTGGGCAAAATATTTTATATTTTCAGGATTGTTAATATCGGGTTCTGTAACTAATTCCATCAAAGGCACTCCAGCCCTGTTATAATCAATTAATGTTTCTTTGGAAGCGTGTATGAGTTTTGCAGTATCCTCTTCTAAATGGATTCTTTTTATTCTTATTCTCTCTCCATTAATCATAAGATATCCATTCTTACATAACGGAAGATCGTATTGAGATATTTGATATCCTTTAGGCAAATCAGGATAGAAATAATTTTTTCTATCGAATTTTGATTTCACTGACACTTCGCAATTCATCGCCAACCCAGCTTTTATAACGCTTAAAACCGCATCTTGATTTATGACAGGCAAAGTTCCAGGATGACCCATGCAAATAGGACAGATATTGGAATTAGGACTCAAATTATCAGGATCATTTTTACAAGAACAAAACATCTTAGAGTCAGTTTTTAACTCAACGTGAACTTCTAATCCAATAGTTGTTATATATTCTTTTCCTGCCATGATTTACTTTAACACAATTTCTAATTTTAAAAAATAAAATATGTTGAAAGGGATATCGCAGACGGTTTTGCATGGTCTTTGTCAAAGACAAAGAAAACCGTCGAGGAAATTAAGGCGAGCTCGGAGCGCTGGGACGAGCCGCCGGCCCTTGAGACATATTTTATTTCTTAAAATTCATTATACCTGTTTTTCTGTTGTATTGGCCGAAACTCTTCCTCCTTGCCATTGTCCGCGATACAAATTTGTTTGGCCATCAACTTTGTAAAACATTGCATGAGCAACTCTTGCTCCCATTTCTATTTTTATTGGGCACTGTCCTAAATTAGTTATTCCAAAAGTTAATTCGCCACAATATCCTGGAGAAACATTGCCGGTAAACAAAGCAATACCCGAACGATATAAAGTTGATCTTGATCTAAATAATATTGCAATATCGCTTGGAGTATTTACCTTCTCAATGGTTTTCATCAAATAATATTTTCCTGGCAAAAATTCGAAAACGTTTTTTTCGCCTTCAACATATTTTGCTACTAATGTCTCTTTTGGAGTTTGTCTTTCTTCTATGCCTAAAAATCCATCTCCATTTATTTGGTAAACTTCTCCGATTCTAATATCAAAACCTGCGCCTTCTGGATTATTTAATTCTCTATCACAAAGGTTTTCAACAAGCTTTTTTTCTTTAACTAATTCTAATAATTTATCAACTCCTAATATCATATTTTTATATAATTAATTTTTCACAACAGTATCTTGACTAGAATCTATAATAATATAATATATAGATATAGTCGCAAGGCTATCCTGCTCGAGGATTCGAGTCAGATTTTCAAACCCCGTCCCCGTGACGGGGTTTTATTTTATAAAGGTAATATATTTCTTAATATCTTGCGCATTAATATTAACATCAGCCTTTTCCTTTAATAAATGAGAGACATATCCAGAGCTGAAAAGAACTATCTTTTTCCCTCTTTTTTTAAGATAATCAGCTAAACAGGAAAAATCAGCGTCTCCAGAGAAAAGACAAAATACATCATATTCATCTATTAATCTAATTGCATCCAAACATATTTCTACATCAAAATTACATTTTCTGATATAGATATATTTTCTTGCTACATCATAACTAGAATTTTTAAATAACGACTGTGAATCTTTTTCTTCCAAATAATGTTTTATTTTTTGGATTGGCTTAGTTATAGTTTTAAAATATTTTTTCGCCAAAAATGTTATCTTCCAAGATTTTTTATCCTGCGTATCAATTCCATAATAAAATCTTTGATGGATAGAAAAAGCTTTTACAAATTCTGAAAGTTTTTCAATACCGACAACTATTCTTTTATCTTTTAGTATAACCTTATTATCACTATCTTTTATATCTTTCTTATACCAATAATTAACATTACCAAAATCTATAAAAGAATATATTCTCTTATCGTTGAATTTCAAACCCCTTAATTCTAAATCTCTTTTTATCGATTCTTTATATAGACCTAAAAAATCCATGCCATTTACATCTTTATTGTTTTAAATTTTTTGCGGAAAATAGCAACTTTTTTAGCAATATCTTTTTTATTCTTTTTATCTATTAAAGCCATTTTAAAAAATGAGGCAATTTGTTTAAAATGGATTTCTTTAAAACCTAAACGCGTCATTTCTTGCACGCCCAAACGCAATCCTCCCGGGTTTAGGGCGCTTTGATCTCCTGGAATCATATTTTTATTGCAAATAATATTGCAATCTTCTAATATTTGGGCGCAAACAGCTCCACCGCCTTGCTTTACAACATCAAGCAAAACTTGATGAGTTTGAGTAAACCCTTTTTCTTTATATAAAACATTAAAACCTGCCTTATCTAATTCTTTTGCAAATGCTTTAGCATTTTTCACAACTTGTATTCCATATCTTTTGCCATTTTTCTGAAATTCTTTTAAAGCAATATACAAGGCGGGAACATGATGAATATGATGGCTTGATAAAATTCCTGGAAAAACTCTTTTGGCAATATTTTTTATTTCATCATCATTTAAATTTCCAATAATTATCCCTCCTGGAGGTCCTGGAAATGTTTTATGAGTGCTGGCAAGCAAAATATCAGCTCCCAAATCAAGAGGGTTTTGAAAAACTTTTGCCAATATCAATCCAAAAACATGAGCGCCATCATAAATAACTTTTGTTCCAATTTTCTTACACAATACTGATAATTCTTTTACTGGTTGTTCAAAAACAATTACTGATCCGCCTAAAATTATTCCCGCTGGTTTTAATTTTTCTATCATTGATTTTGCGCGAGGCAAATCAATAGTTCCATCTGGACTTATTGGCAAATGTTCTACGTTCAAACCTGATAATCCTGCCGCCCCAATTTTTTCATGCGATATATGCGACCCACCCGTTAAACCTAAAGTTAAAATAGTGTCTCCTCTTTTGAATAGTCCTGAAAAAACGGCTAAATTTGCCACCGCGCCAGATATTGGTCTAACATCAACAAAATTTGCCTTAAATTCCTTTTTAAATGCCTCTGCGCAAAGAGTTTCCATTTGATCAAAGTATTTCAACCCTTGATAAAAACGCTTGCCTGGAAGGCCTTCTGCGTACCTTCCCATCAAATCAGAATTGTATGCATCTCTTACTGTTTTTGAAATCAAATTTTCAGAAGCAATAAGATTAATACATTCGCTTCTCCATTTTTCGTGTTTTTTTAATAATTCCTTCATTTGCCTAAATTTTTAAGTTTATTTTGATATTCAGAGAAGAGTTCTTCCTGCATTGCCTTATGATATTGTTCATTATATCTTTTATTGGCAAAAGTACTGGCAATAGGACAAAATTTTTGTTCAGGACAGAATCCGACAATTTTGCATTTTGGAATAATAAATTTTGCCAACCAAATATATCCTTTCTGTTTTAGCAATTCTTTTATCTGACAAACTTCATCCCAAGCAACGCGCCTTAATTCTTCTTCAGCCGTAGAGCAAATCCTTAGCGGATAATAACCAGTTATAAAATTATATAAATCATATGTCTGCAATATATCTAATTTCACTCCACGAGGAATCAGAAATATAGCATCATTCGGCTTTATTTTTAATTTCAATAATTTGTTGTAGCTTGCGAAAGCTTCTCCCACTGTTTGCAGATATTTTTGAAGTATATCTTTCTTAGATCTAATAGTCGGAGGAACCGAATAGACTTTTTCTATATCTTTGATCAAATTTATACTTATATTCCCTTTATCTATCTGGTTTTTATGTTTTAAAAAAATTTTAGATGATCTATCTACAGCATCATAGATTGATTGAACTGATTGAGGAACTGTTCTATGGCGTTTTTTATCTCCCCAAACTCTCCACGGAACGCAAGATAATACTTTAAAGCTCATCACTGAATTATAATCGCGCACTATATCTTGCCTTAATTCAAGAAGCTGCTTCCAATTCTTTTTTGTTTTAGCCAGATTGCCCATTGTGATATCCGATAATTTTCCTAAAACAAGCATCTGTTTGCGCAAACCAGTAGATGGAATTATATGCAAATCAAAAACTTTGCTTTTAACTCCATTAGTTTTATATACTCGTTTTAATTCAACGGCTAAATTCGGTTTTTTGGGATTTTTAAAAATATTAGGATAAGGATAAAAATTCCTTGGAGCCACTTCTCTAGTAGCATAGAGCAAGTCCAATCCACAACGCTTTAATTCTTGTTCTATTTTTTGTATCAAGAGACCAATCTCTTTAGGCATCCAATCAATCTCGCGTTCATATTCCTTTTTTAAAGCGATAATTGATTCTAAAGGAAGATTTATTATTCCTGTTCCATAAATTCCATATTGATAAATTTTGCTCACTTCATCTTTCGGTATTCCAATTCTTAAAAATTCATTAAAAACATCTATAAGTTTTTTAGAAGATTCCAAATAAATCTCTTTAGCGGCTTTGTTTCTTTCTATATCGCTTGGAATAATAATATCATCGTGGGTAGTGTCAGTCCTTCTGCCCGAAGACATCAAAGATGATGAAAAAATCATTCCTGTGACTGCTGAATCAATAAATTTAGTGCCTTGATAAGTAAATGATATCGTTGGAGTAGTAGAAAGCGAAGCATGACCTCTTAAAGCGGATTTTTGCAATATTGTCTGAGTTTTATCATTCAAACTTTGTCCTTGTTTTTCAATATCAGAAACTAAATCCTTAATAGCTTTTCCTTTAAAAGTGGCTAATGAAGAAATAGCTACTACTTGCTGAGGATTAAGCATATCGCCCTGCTTGTCAGTTAAAACAGGATTTACTCCTAAGAATGTTACATTCAAATCCTTTTCTGTTTTCATGGTTTTAAAATATCTTCTTTGTTAAGCTGACTGGCAACAGGAGTATTTTGTCCAGCATATTTATGGTCTTTTTGCAAAGTATAGGGAGTTTCTGCTGGGCAACTTAAAAGTTCAAAAGTCATAGTGCATATTCTCATTCCTGGATAAAGCATAATAGGCATAGGACCTAAATTTCCAAATTCCAATACAGCGTGTCCAGTCCACCCAGGATCAAATCTTGCTGCAGTAGAATGGACTACTAAGCCGAGCCTCCCCAATGAGCTTCTTCCATCTAATCTTCCCATCATATTTGCTGGAAGAGTGATATTTTCTTTTGTTACAGCCAATACAAAATCTTTAGGTTGCATTATAAAAGGCTGATCATCTTTTATTTCTATCGTTTGCATTATGCCTTCAAAATCCATTTTTTTACTAGTATCCAGAAAAGCGCATTGAGTCGGTTTAAAAACTTTAAAAAAATTCCCTAAATGCAAATCCAAAGAACAAGGACCTAATTGACTGCTCCAATCAGGAATAGGATCTATTTTAATTTTCCCTTCTTCAATATGCTGCTTAATATCTTTATCTGATAAAATCATATTTTTTATTTAAAATTAAAAATATTTTCAAAGATGCTTTATCGCGAAAATATTATGTTTATTCTACCAATTTTTATTTGTTTTATCAAAAAACCCTCGCTTTGCAGCGAGGGTTTTAAAAACATAATCAATCAATAACGTCAATTCCCATGTTTTTAGCAGTTCCTGCTAAAATATTCATGGCATGCTCTACATCGTTTGCATTGAGGTCTGCCATTTTTTGCTGGGCAATTTCCCTTAATTTGGCTTTAGTAATCTTTCCAGCTTTGCTTTTATTCGGCTTTCCAGAACCTTTTTCAATTCCAGCAGCTTTCTTGATTAATGCTGAAGCAACAGGCTGTCTTAATATGAAGTCATAACTTCTATCTTCATAAACAGTAATAACCGCAGGGATTCTGAAACCCATTTTATCTCTTGTCGCATCATTAAATTTTTTACAAAATTCAGCGATGTTTATACCATGCTGCGCTAATGATGGACCGATAGGTGGAGCAGGAGTTGCCTGCCCTGCCATAATCTGTATTTTGACTAATGCTTTTACTTTTTTTGCCATATTATTTATTATGAGGTCTTCTTAACCTGGAGAGTATCCAATTCAACCGGAGTATCTCTTCCGAAAAGATTGACCAATCCTTTTATTTTTCCGTGTGTTTTATCAATTTCAGAAACTTTTGCATCATGGTCCTTGAATGGACCATCAGTAATCTTGATTCTATCTCCAACTTTCAAATCCATATTATATTCAGGAGCTTCTTGGCTCATTCTGCTCATCAAATTATTAATTTCTTCTGGAGAAACAGGAACTGGAGTTGTCGAAGAACCCACGAATCCAGTTACATTAGGAGTGTTTCTTACAACATACCAAGAATCATCAGTAACAGTCATTTCTACTAAAACATATCCTGGATATATTTTTTCTTCTATCTCTTTGCGTTTTCCGTTTCTAATCTTTATTTTTTTCTCTTTAGGAACAATTACATTGAAAATTTTATCTTCCATGCCGAGATTTTCAACTCTCTGCATCAAAGATTTGGCCACAGCTTCTTCATAACCTGAATAAGTGTGGATGACATACCAATTTTTACCTTTTGCTGGCTCTTGTTTTGACATAAAAATAAATTATTAAAAATTAAAAAACTTTTTAATAATCGTATATATAGAATCAAATCCTCCCAAAATCAAGGCGGTAACAGCCGATCCTACTATTACTATTACAGTATATTTCTTAAGCTCTTTTTTCGTCGGCCAAGATGTCATTCCTAATTCTGTTATGACTTCCCTTATGTAATTTGAGAATCTATTTATAAAATCCATATTTAAAAACGCCCCTTAACAGGCTTAACTTAATTTACAGGAAAAAACGATATTTGTCAATTTATATCTTAATTATAGAAATAAATAATTGGAAACTAAAATCATTGATTGAATCAATCTCTTAATACCATTAAATATCAAGATTTTTGACATTTTTCGCCTCTGTCTGGATAAATTTTTTCCTCGGTCCTACTTCCTCTCCCATTAAAATATCAAATATCTTATCAGCTTCCTGGGCATCATCTACAGTCACTTTTAAAAGCGCCCTGTTTCCTGGATCCATTGTTGTTTCCCAAAGCTGATCAGGATTCATCTCTCCCAAACCTTTATATCGTTGAATACTTATTCCTCTTTCTCCTTTTAACGAATCTAAAATTTCAACTTTATCAGCATCTGTATATGCATATTCAACTCTATTAGCAGCTTTAATTTTGAACAATGGCGGCTGAGCTATGTAAATATGGCCTGCTTTAATCAATTCAGGAAAATATCTATAGAAAAAAGTAAGAAGCAAAGTCCTGATATGAGCTCCATCGACATCAGCATCAGTCATAATGATTATCCTGTGATATCTTAATTTTTCAATATTAAAATCTTGACCTATTGATGTCCCCATCGCCACAACTAATGATTTAACTTCTTTGTTTGCTAACATCTTATCCAATCTTACCTTTTCAACATTAAGAATTTTTCCTCTTAAAGGCAAAATTGCCTGGAATCTTCTATCTCTTCCCATTTTTGCCGAACCGCCTGCAGAATCTCCCTCGACTATATATAATTCCGACTCTTCAGGATTTCGAGAAGAGCAATCAACTAATTTTCCAGGTAAGCTTAATCCTTCTAAAACTCCTTTCCTTAAAATCGTTTCCCTAGCTGCCTTTGCTGCGTTCTTAGCTCTTACCGATAGAAGACAATTTTCAATAATTTCTTTGGCATCTTGAGGATTTCTCTCCAAAAAATCAGCTAAAGCATCGCCCATAACTGATTCTACTGCTGCTTTGGCTTCTACATTTCCTAATTTTGATTTTGTTTGTCCTTCAAATTGCGGACCTGAAATTTTTATCGAAACAACTCCGTTAAATCCTTCTCTGATATCATCTCCTGAAAAATTTTGATCCTTTTCTTTCAAAAATCCATTTTTTCGAGCATAATCATTCAAAACTCTAGTCAACGAAGTTCTTAATCCAGAAAGATGCGTGCCTCCTTCTGGAGTATTAATATTATTGGCATAGCTTTCTTCATAACATTCCCTCTCCTTGGAATATTGGAAAGCAACTTCAACCATAATATCATCTTTAGTTCCGGAAGTATAAAAAATTTCTCTCTGCAATACATCTTTACCTTCTAAAAGATATTTCAGATACGATTTTAACCCTCCTTGGAAATAAAAATTATAAATATTATTTTTTCCATCTCTTTTATCATAAAATGTCACTCTTATCGATCCGGTCAAATAAGCCTGTCTTCTCAAATGATTCAAAATCTTTTTTTCATCAAATTTAATTTCTTTAAAAATTTCTTCGTCAGCTAAAAATGTAATTGTTGTTCCTGTTTCTTTGCATTTTTCTAATCTCTTAACACTAGCGACAGGTTTTCCTATTTTATATTCCTGCATCCATTTATAACCATCTCTACAAACTTCAGCTTTCATATATTTTGAAAGCGCGCAAACAACAGAAACTCCCACCCCGTGCAAACCTCCTGAAACTTTATAAGCCTTGTTTTCGAATTTTCCTCCAGCATGCAATGTTGTTAATACTGTTTCCAAGGCTGATTTTTTTGTCTTTGGATGAATATCGACAGGGATTCCTCTTCCATTATCAAAAACACTCACTTTATTATCTGGAAGAAGCGAAACAATGATATGATTGGCATATCCTTGCATTGCCTCATCAATCGAATTGTCTACTACTTCCCAAATCAAATGATGCAATCCTTCTGGTCCAGTAGAACCAATATACATTCCAGGCCTCATTCTAACAGGCTCTAATCCTTTTAAAACTTGTATGTCTTTTGCTGAATATTCTTGTTGTGCCATATTTTTATATTCTTGGTTTCCAATTTTGATTCTTAGATAAAATTTCTATTATTTTTTGCATTATTGGATCTATTTCTTGGCCTGTTAATGTTTTTTCTTTTGATTGAAAAATAATATGAAAAGCCAAGCTCTTATTTCCATCTTTTTCAAAGATATCAAATAAATCTACATCTTTTATCAAATCACTTGCCGTATCATTAATTTTCTGCAAAACATCATCAATCTTCGTATCAAGCGGCACTAATACAGAAATATCTCTTATAATCGCTGGATATTTAGAAATATCTTCATATTCGTATTCCTGAGTTGCCAAAATTGATAATTTTGAAAAATCAAAATCAAATATGGCTATATCCTGACCAACTATTCCCATTTTATCCAAAACTGTTTTTTGAGGAATACCTACATATCCGATATCTTCTCCATTTATTTCGATTTTAGCCAATGCATTGCGTTTCCAAATATTACTATGCAAATCAATATCTTTATAAAAATAATCAGTTATTCCTAATGATTTTAAAAGATAATCTGCTACTCCTTTTGCTTCATAAAACATATCACTATCTACTTTATGAGCAATTGCTCCTGAAAGCCTAAGATCTATCACATCATAAATCTTATTTTCATAATCATCTTTATTAAAAACATTCCCTATTTCAAATATTTTTATATCAGAATAATATGGAAGATTGCTTTTTACATTTTTAAATAAATTAATCAAGAGATTCGGTCTTAGATATTGCTGTTCAGAACTCAAAGGATTTAAAATTTCAATAATATCACTATCTAATAACCCTAATTCTTCTTTATTCTTTTGACTTATAAAAGAATAATTTTGTGTTTCAAAAAAACCTATACCTGAGAGCGCAATCCTAACCCTATCTGCCCATAAAATTGCATCATCAATTCTTGGAGCCTCAATAGCGCTAATAGGCGTTTGAGCGTTTATTTTGTCATATCCGTAAGTTCTTCCGATTTCTTCTATTAAATCTTCTTGAAGATTAATATCAAGCCTCCAAGTCGGTATTTTTACAAATAACGCGCCTTTAATTGTTTTAGAAATAGAAAATCCCAAAGATTTCAAGATTGCCAAAATATTCTTCAACGGAATTTCTATTCCCAATAATAATCCAATTTTTTCAATTTCAAGTTTTACAATCTTTGGAGCTGGTTTATTTTTATAAATATCAATAACTCCTTTAGCTATATTGCCATTTTCTAACAATGATACAAATCTATTTACGGATAATACAGTCAATTCAGGATCAATTTTATGTTCAAATCTTATAGAAGCATCGGTTTTTAAATCAATTTTATTTGATGTTTTTCTAATTCTTGAATATATAAAATTAGCCGATTCTATAGCAATATCTCTCGTATTATTATCTACTTCCGCGATTTTTCCTCCTTTTATTCCAGCTAAAGCTAAAATTTTTGCTGGAGATGATATGACCATATCACCTTCATTCAATCCATATTCCTTGCTATCTAAAGCTAAAAATTTTTCTTTGGAGGCTAATGATTTTATAATTATCGAATTTTTATCTATTTTGTCTAAATCAAAAACATGCAAAGGTTGACCCAATTCAATCATTACAAAATTAGCGATATCAACGACATTATTTATCGAATTTAATCCGCAAGTCTGCAAATATTCCTTTATCTTTTTATCGCTATTGCTTATTTTAATATTTTTTACAACTTTTACAGTGTATCTTTGGCAATCCTTATCAGAAACTTTAACTTTCAATAAATTATCAACATTAAATTTCTTATCATCTTTAAACTTTATTTGAGGCATCACTAATGGATATCCTAAAATAGCAGAAATTTCTCTTGCTAACCCAAGATGGGAAAAACAGTCTCCTCTATTGGGAAGGATATCAATCGTTATTGCCCAATCGTTTCCTTTTTTCTCCAATCCTTCTATTTCAAAAACATGAGATCCGATCAAATCAGCCAACTTTTTTGCATCTGGAAGCTTTTTTTGAAAAAATGTTTGAAGTAAATTATATGAAAATACCATACATTAAAATTAAAATTGTTCTAAAAACCTCATATCTCCAGATTTTAGAAGCCTGATATCTCCTATGTTATATTTAAGCAAAGCAAGTCTATCTAATCCTACTCCAAAAGCAAACCCCTGATAATTATTTGGATTCAATCCTGCAGCTTTAAACACATTAGGATGGACCATTCCAGCTCCCATTATTTCCATCCATCCAGTATTTTTACACAAAGAGCATCCTTTTCCTTGGCATCTTATGCAACTAGCATCAACTTCGAAACTTGGTTCAGTGAAAGGAAAAAAGCTCGGTCTTAATCTTATCTTTAAATTTTTATTTCCTGAAAATCTCTGGAGAAAATCAGTGATAATCTTTTTAAAATTTGCAACGCTAATATTCTCATCAACCATCAATCCTTCCAATTGTGAAAAATCATATTCATGACTAGCATCTGTTGCTTCATGTCTAAATGTCCTGCCCGGTATTATTACGCGTAAAGGAGGATTATTTTTTTGCATAAAATGCACTTGCCCTGGAGAAGTATGAGTACGCAATACTATTTTATCTTTTTTATTAGTGAAATCATCTTTTATCCAGAAAGTATCCCACATATCTCTTGCCGGATGATCAGCAGGTATATTTAAAGCATCGAAATTATACCATTCAGTTTCCAGTTCATATCCAGGGATAACAGAAAAACCCATTCCAGAAAAAATTTCGATAGCCTTTGATGATACTAATGATACTGGATGAATATGTCCTTTCTTTATTTTTTTTCCTGGACGAGTTATATCAAAAAAATTTTCTGATTCATTCTTAAATTTATTTTGAAATTTAAAAATATTTTCTCTAACAAGTTTGTTTAATTCATTTGCCTTAGGCCCGATTATTTTCTTCTCGTTATCAGGCAGATTTCTCAAATTTTTCAAAATATTAACAACTTCTCCATTCTTCCCAAGATATTTTTCATAAATAGCGTCTAAATCTTCTTTAGATTTAACGCAATTAAAATCTTTTTCAATATTGTTTTTTATTGAATCTATATCGTTTTCTGACATATTTTCGTATATATAATTTTACTAAAAAAAAGGTCGCTGGTCAATTCAAATTATCCCCGTTTTTTGCTTATAAAATAAAGGAAAAAGAGGGGCAGATATTTATCTGCCCCTCTTTGTTCTAAAAAATTTCTACTGGAAACATTCTTCGTTTTCAGCTTGTTCTATTTTTCCATTTACCTCTCCATAAGCTGTTATGCAGAATTTAGATCCTTTAGGGAAAACTACCCCATCATTAACTAATGATACTCTTCCTTTCCCACTTTTGATTCCTTGCCATGTTATATAAGGACCTGAAGCTTGTTTTCCTTCGGCATAAGTTTTCCAAAGAACTTTTGCTTCGGAAATTCCAGCTGGAAGTTCTAAGATTTCAGCGGTAAAAATTGTTCTTCCGCTTTCTGCGCTTGGCGCAATTGTCTTTATTTTAAAGCTATCTATATCTTCTTTTGGTTTTTCGGTCTTGTCTTCTTTGTTTTCTTTAATTTCGAATATTCCTGATTCGGCTTTTTGTTTTAAATCATTCATTCCAATAATCTTATATTTTCCAGGTTTTACACATGTAGATCCAGTATCGCCTGATTCTTCTCTGCTTCTATCGTAGAAACATTGATTTAAATCATAATCATACGTTCCTGATCCTGACAAGAATTTAGGGTCTTTATGTATCCTTCCCACTAATGATCCAGATTCCGTATATAAAGCAAGCTGGACTTTTGCATCGGGACCAGACCATTCGACAGTTATCGGCAATCCAATAACTGCAACTTGGCCTTCAGCTGGAGTTTTTATAACAAGCACTTTAGATTCTTCTTCTGGAAGTGGATTTTCTATTGTTTCTTCAGGAGTTGTATCAATAGGTCCATCTATAGGCATTGTATCAGATAATATTCTGAAGTTTTCAGTCTTATCCTGGGCTTTAAAAGTATAACCTGAAGAATTTGTCGTATCGAATAAATATCCTCTTAAATAGAAACCAAGATCTGACATATGCTTTCCTGTCTCTTCCTCGAAATAAGAAATAATATCACTACTCAAAATAATCGATGTTTTTCCCGATAATGATTCTGTTGTCAAATCTTTGACCAATTTTCCATTAACTCCTTCTTGCGTTGTTTCTAAAACAAAGAATAGTCGCAATTTAGTTCCCATGTCTTTTATTTCCCAATTGATATCCATTGTATCACCTTCTTTGTAAACTTCACCTCCTACAGGATTTTTAATCTTAAATATTCCCTTTCCTTGTTCCTGCCCTCCCTCAATTAATCCTTGAATCGAGAAATAATTATCGCTTAAATCATCTGCTAACCTATTCATTCCTGATTGATCAAAAATAGCAACATAAATCTTGTATTTATCTCCTGAAACTCTTGGAGAAGAAATATTAGCAATTATATCTTTTGTAAGAGTCACATTTGTTTCTCCTGAATTTTCGAGTAAAGCTGTAGTGATATAAGTAGCCTTTGTAGTCGATAAAGTATAATCAACTAAAGCTATAGCAACTTTATTCTGTCCAGAATAATTTCCTTTTTCCCATTTTATATTTAATACATCTCCTACATTAAATTTCTCTCCTCCATTTGGCGATACAATTACAAAAGGTTTTATGACAGGAGGAGTTGTTGTCGGAGGAATTATAATTTCTTCAGAAGTTGTAGTTGTTTCTTGTCCAGCAATAATCTGTTGTTCTGTTTTTGAAGCAATCTTTTGTGTTGTCCCATCTTTTTTATAAACATAAAGGTTGGCGCTATAATAATAATCGTTGCTTGGCGGCTGAAAAGCTATCCTGCTTGTCGAAAAAACAGTATCAGGGGTTACAGGAATCTTCCCTGTCTCTTTTCTATTTTGATTATTTTTTAAGAAAACAGTGAATGATCCATCTAATCTTGAATAATCGATTTTTTCTAATTCTGATTTTGATATCAATCCTCTTAAAACTGCTTTTATGTTTAAAGATGTTTTTTCAACTTGTTCTGGCGCTAATGTCTGAACATCAATTTGCTTATTTAATTCCCTCGGATAACAAAGAGCTTCACCTTTGGCAAAATCGCTTTTCCCATTTATCTGGGCAAAAGGAGTCACGCAATAAGCTAAATCTTTGCTCATTATTTTCTGTTTATCGCTCTGACTATTAGCAAAGCTCAAGAACAAATCAGCTGTTTTAGATCCATTAGGACCAAATTTCTTAATATCAGGACTTGGGGTTATCTTGAGCGGATCAGTGACATTGCCCTGGCTGTCTATCTTATAATATTCAAACCAATATTTTGCATCAACATTCATACTGTTGGTATTTACAGTCCAGGAATAAAAAAGATTGTTATTCTTTGAAAGATTATCAGTTACTGTCGGAGTTTCAAATTTTATTGATTTATCTAATTTTAATCCTATCTTATTGAAACATACTTCTTGCCCGCAAAGTTCTGGAATAAAACTTGATCCGCCAACTTGTTCAGCGCATGCCTTAAAGCAGAAATTATCCCATGCATCTTCTGGTATTTCAGAATGGCTATAGGCATTGGGATCAATTTTTTCAGAAAATACACCGCTTTGATTGCCTGCTGAAGAATCAGGTTTTACAGGATTCTTTTGATATGGTCTTTTGACCGCTTTATTTTCATATCCTTTAGGATAAAGTTTGAAATAAGCATTCAATCCTGTTGTACTGTATTTTGCGAAATTAGTTATTCTTCCTGAGAGATCAACAGTTTTGCCATCTTGGCTATAAACAAAATTCTGAGTTATAATCCATGGTCTATCCAAAACGCAAATTTTTTGAGATGCAGCAATATCGCTTAATGCAGTTTTGCCATCTGACGAAAATTTTTGAGCTTTAACATAAAAACAATATTCTTTTGTTTTTAAATTTAAAGTTAAATCTCCTGTTCCAGGATATTTTGAATAAACTTTGCCAACCCAGTTGGAATTATCTGTGCTTTCCTGAGCCATAGCAACCGTTCCGCTATTAATAACTTTCGGCGAAGAAATAGCATTAGATGAAATATCTCTTATTTCGACAAATGTATTGTAAACCATCTGTCCTTCAAATTTCTTTGAATAAATTTTTGCGTAAACTTCTAATGATTTAGTAGTTTCTTTTACAGGGGGCCTAGTATTTCTACTATTTTGATCTAACAAATCATAGATGTTTTCTAAAAATACTGTTGGAGGATCAAGTTTCTCAGCCGGGATAGTGGTGGTAGAAGCTGTTATCGAAAAATAATTATCACTTCTATCTGAGAATTTGATTTCATGCGAAGTTTTATCTTCAATCTGAATTCTTATCTTATATTTATCCCCAGCTTTTATGATTCCTTCATAAACTGGAATTTCATATGATCCCAATGAAGGACTAATTTCAGTATCTAAGGACAAATCGATTGATTCTGCTTTTGTAGAATCTTTTGAATAATCTTCTAAATAAATTTTAGCTTCTGATGTTTTAGATTCTATAGGAGTCCATTTTGCAACATATTTATTTCCGAGTTTCCAATTTTCCCCTCCATTAGGAGACAAAACTTTAAAAGCTCCCAGGGTCTCTGATTTTGTAGTAGTTCCTGCATCTGTTTTAAATGTCGCAGGTCCAGCAACGGCCAAATTTTTCCCATTCGCGTCATTAACATAAAGATAAACGGTGTAAGTCCTGTTAGCTGTAAGAGTTTTATTCGAATCATAAATTCCGGGAACTACTGTACTAAATTCAATATCTTTTGATGGATAAGAAAGTATACTTGATGCTCTTGCGCCATTTCCATCGTCTGTTGAGAAAGTAAAATAAGCGGTAGCAGCTGTTCCACCTAATATTTTTCCTTTTAAAGTCGCTTTGTTTGTTGCAGAATCATAAATCGCGCTTATAATTTGAGCGATTATATTTGTTGTCGGTTGAGTTGTCGGTTGGGTCGTTGGTTGCGTTGTTGGAGGAGGAGTTGTTGTAGATTGAGATAATGTCGTGAAATCTCTGTATGATGTAGCTGAAATGTCTGTAAGCCTTACGCCATTTTTATATCTCATCAGTAAAGCTTTAAAATAATACTTTGTTCCAGATGAAAGATTTTGTCCATCGCAAGAATTGACTCCATTTATTAAAGATGTATTCAAGCAATATTTATCTAAAGCTGCCGGATTTGTTCCATAATATATAAAAAGATAATTGGCGCTTCCAGGATTGGTATCAAGATTTGATAAATATGCATTAAGCTTCGCTCCGTTTTGAGTTATAATCGTTGCTCCTGTTGTTAATACAATAGGTTCTATAACTGTTGTCGATTGGGTCGTTGGTTGCGTTGTTGGAGGAGGAGTTGTTGTAGATGAACATGATTGTTGCAAACATCCAAAACCTGTTTGGCATGTCTGCCCATTATTATATGAAGCGCAAGTTTTTGGTAATGTTTCAATATTACCGCAAGATCCTGATTTACAATAAGAAAGTTCTTTCTTGTTAGCATTAAAACAATTACTGTATCCTGAAGGATCCGGATATTGAGCATTGTCAGTTGTGTAAATGCAGTCACCTGAAGAATAATTATAACCTGGTTTCGCTATTTGAGTTGATGTTCTTGGTTTACAAGAAGTTTGAAGTTCGCAATTTGCTTTAGCATTGCTTGCGGTTGTATAAACAGAAGTCTTATATTGAGCGTTTGATGTGACATATGTGCAAGCCTCTCCAGAAAAACATGAATACCCAGAAGTGTCTTCTACTTGCGCTGCTGGTTTACAAGTTGAATATTGATTGCAAGCATTAAGAGCTTGGGTGTATCCTCCCCAAGTATTCTTTTGGTATTGAGCGTTTGATGCAATATAATCGCAAGAAGTTTTTCCTGATGCGCATGAATAACCTGATGTATCTTCTACTGGTGTTGCTTTGCATTGTGTAGAATTTGAACACGCAGATTTCGCAGCTGGATCGCTTCCGTAATCTGATATTTTCCAACTTGCTCCACTAGCCACATATTTACATTCTTTCGTGCCATCTGACCAAGTTATACAATTATATCCTGAGGTATCTGCTGGCGCAGTTTTAGTTTGGCATGTTGACCATTGTTTGCATGTATCATAAGCAGCTGACAAACTTCCATATGTTGTTTTTAAATATTGCGCGTTTGTCGCAACATAATCACAATCAGTTTTTCCTGATGCGCATGAATAACCTGATGTATCAACTGGTTCTTGGATTTTAATCGGAGAAGAATTAGAACTATATACATATCCTGAAGAGAGATCGTTCTGAGATGATTTCAAACCATAAAACCAAATTTTGCAGTATTTTGCATAATCGTTATATGGCGGAATATATACTGAAAAAGAATAGCTTTGCAAATAATTTGAAAGATTTATTGGATAATATGTCGTGCCTCCCGAGTCACTGCTCAAACCTGAAATATCAGAAGCGCATTTTAATCTTGGAATTATCTTTGAAATAGGCGTACTGAAATTATTAGGATAATTTACCAAAGAAAAATTAACAGAAACTGAAGTTCCTCCATTAACAGTCACAAAACTGGAATAAGGATTATATCCGCTATCAGCTCCTCCATTAATATTTATCGAACTAATAAGCGATCCTGAAAGCGCCTCTGCTTTTTGAATATTAAAATTCAAAAAACCTATCAAGCATAAAGCTGACAAAATAAACGAAAAGAAAGATATTCTTTTTATAGACATATTATTCTAAAATTAATTTTCTAAATATTATTTTTTATAAAACAAATCTTTATATTAATTATAAAAAAAACCGCGCTAAATACAACGCGGTTTTTGCAAAAGTTTTCCACAGGGAGATTATTTTTTCGAATTTGGACCAAGCTCGCTTATCATTTCATTTAAATAATTAATCTCTAATTTCAATTTATTAGTTTTTTTCTTAGAGTTAGTATTTTTCTCTTTTTCTAACGCTTTTTCCAAAGACATTATCCTATCCTTAAAATTTAATATATGGAACATTGAAACTACAGGCAAATCACCCTTCCTTAAATTCATTCCATATGTGCTA
>Ga0116186_1000608_pt1 | contig 41614 bp, 31 predicted proteins | sample AD_JPNNA4_MetaG_FD_89806 | JGI IMG/M metagenome (GOLD analysis project Ga0116186, IMG submission 89806) | Active sludge microbial communities of municipal wastewater-treating anaerobic digesters from Japan - AD_JPNNA4_MetaG | ecosystem: Engineered > Bioreactor > Anaerobic > Digestate | place...
CTTTTTTTATTAAAATTATAATAAAATTTAGCCGCATTTTTACGTTCATTCCATGACTAATTATGACTTTTACATACAATTTTAGTGACAAAATGTCATAGAATAGCGAAGATTAAATAAAAGCATGAATTTGTCATAAAAAAGTCATAAATTAATGAAGGATATAACAGATTATTTATTTACAATAGAAGATAAATAGCTACAGTATTTTGGAGGGTGTGTTATGATAATCAATGCAGTGATCAACGGGGAGAGTATTGAAAAGGAATGTAATCCAAATAAAAGACTTATAGATTTTTTGCGGGATGATATGGAATTGCTGAGTGTTAAAGAAGGCTGCGGCGAAGGGGAATGCGGTTCATGCACCGTGCTTCTTGACAAAGAAGCCGTGACATCATGTACGGTATTGACGGGGCAAATCAACGGCCATGAGGTGACAACGGTTGAAGGCCTGGATGCTATGGGAGAACTCGAACCCATAATGGAATCATTTATTAGCGCAGGTGCAGTACAGTGCGGTTATTGTACACCAGGCATGATTATCTCTGCAAAAGCCTTGCTGTATAAAAATCCGAATCCTACTGATGAAGAAATCAAGAGGGCGTTGGAAGGAAACCTCTGCAGATGCACCGGGTATAATAAAATAATTGAAGCCGTTAGAAATATAAAGAGGTGATAGATATGAAATCCAATGCATTTTACGCTCCCGAAACTGTACAAGAGCTTATTGAAGTATTGAAACTTAAAAAAGAGGGACGGGATTTTTATTTTGTAGCAGGAGCTACTGATTTTGCCATTCATATTAAAAAGCATGGAATCATGGATTATACAGCTATCGATTTAACACATCTGGATGAATTGAAAAGGATTGAGGCAAGGGAAGGCTTTGTTGAAATTGGTGCAGCGGCCACCATGGCAAGGCTTGAGGAATCAGATATTCTTCGGAGTCATGGGAATGCGCTAGCGGAAGCTGCAGGGCGGGTAGGTTCCACCCAGATACGTAATCGTGCAACTATCGGAGGTAACATAGTCAACGCTTCTCAAAGTGCAGATACTGTTACAGCATCCTGTGCATTAGGAGCCACAGTCGTTTTGCTGAATTCAGAGGGAGAATTGAGAGAACTGCCTTTGGAAGAGTTCATTATTGGTATTGGCCATACACAAATCAATTCGGATGAAGTGCTTGTCAAAGTACGGATCCCTTATGGGAGAAAGCCTGAATATTCAAGTTTTTCAAAGATCGGAAGCAGGAAGAGTGTGGCTATATCCAAAATTAACTGTGCCGCTAAAATTATTTTTAAAGATAATTGTGTAGCAGAGGCAACTATGTACTTTGGTTCAATCGGTCCTAAAGCAATAAAGGCGGCTGTTATGGAAAAACATTGTATTGGCAGGGCTTGGGATGAAAAATTATTAGCGGAGCTCTTAGAATTAGGTTCTTTACAAGTTGACCAAGCGATTCCGACAAGGCCGTCAAGGTATTACAAAAGAATTGCCGTAAAAGGAGTAATAAGTGATGTGTTTAATGATATTGCGCAGAGAGAGGTGATATGATGGATAGCGGATTTAAATATATCGGTAAACGTATCAATAGGCCGGATGCAAAAGATAAAGCCTTGGGCAGAACCAAATATATAGGAGATTTTAAGCTGCATGGTATGCTCTACGGAAAACTCGTAACCAGCAAAAAAGCTCATGCCAATGTGCGGATAGATACATCAAAAGCTCTTGCAATCAATGGTGTAAAAGCAGTTTTTACCTATGAAGATGTTCCTAAGAAACAATATAATTCCAATCAGTGGTTTTCCGGATCAATGGATAAAGAGGATGAGCTTATTCTTCACAAAACTGCCAGGCATGTGGGAGATCGTATAGCTCTCGTATTGGGAGATACAATAGAAGCTGCGGAAAGAGGAAGGAAAGCCCTGATTGTAGAATATGAGGAGCTTCCGGTTGTTATCGGGCTGGAAGCAGCCGATGAAGCCAACTTGTGTTTCGAAAAGGAATTTTCCTGCGGTGACGTGGAAAGCGGATTTGAAAAAGCTGACTTTATAATAGAGGATAAAGGCTCAACACCTAAGATACATCATGCAGCTATTGAAAACCATGTGTGCGTTGCGGAAGTTGATACATTCGGAAATCTTATCATTTGGTCGCCGTGCCAGGTTGTATTCCAGGTTCAGCATGTTACGGCCCGGGCTTTGGATATACCCTATGACAAGGTACGTGTAATCAAATGCAGCATGGGCGGTTCTTTTGGCGGTAAAACAATGCCGATACTGGAACCGATATGCGGATTTGCGGCGTTGAAAACGGGCAGGCCCGTTAAAATAGTACTGGATAGAAAAGACTCCATTTCCGCCACAAGAACCCGTAATGCATCAATTCAAAGAGTAAAGACCGGAATTACAAAGGACGGGAAAATCGTTGCCAGGGAAATTGAAATTGATTTTGACGGTGGGGCTTATCTGACCAACTGTGCCGGTATTGCTGTGGCATCAGGCAAAAAAGCCTTTAGGTCCTATGACATAGAAAACCAGAAGTATGTGGGAAGGACCTATTATACAAATACCACACCCGGCGGGGCTTGCAGAGGATATGGTTCCCCGCAGATTCATGCCATCAGCGAGATCAATATTAATAATGCCGCCGCCAGGATAGGGATGGATCCGGTGGATTTCAGAATTTTGAATGCTTTTGATCCGCAGGAGTATAGGGAAGGGGCAGTCGATCAGATTGGAATGCCTGCAATAGGCAATGCACGGCTCAAGGATTGCCTCATAAAGGGAAAGGAATGTTTTAGGTGGAATGAAAGGATGCAAACCGTAAAAGCCAAAAATACCGGCCGTTATGCATATGGCCTCGGAGTGGCTGCAAGCGCTCATGGCAATGGATATCTTAATTCATTTCCCGACTTTACCAATGTTACGATTCAAATCATGCCTGATGGCAGGGTCTTTATAAAGATTGCAATTCATGATTTGGGATGCGGTACGGTTTTAACCATGCAGCAGATTGCAGCTGAAGTTTTGGGCTTATCACCGGAGCGGATCTATGTCCCGGAAGCAGATACCCACCAATCGCCTTATGATTCGGCAGGTACCCAAGCCAGCCGTGTGACATATGTATGCGGAGGAGCAGTAAAAAAGGCAGCAGAAGAGCTTAAGAATAAAATGGCTCAAATATATGCAGCCGCTTTCAGTTGTAAAGAAGAACAGGTTAAGTTCGAAGACGGAGCGATTGGCAGTGAGTATGCCGGATTTATGGATTATGGAAGCTTTGCAACATTCTGTGAGAAGAAGTACTCAACGGCACTTAAGATTGATTTGGAATATAGGGCTGAAGCCAATCCAAGCGTGTACAGTGCTGTTTTCATAGAAGTTAAAGTGGACCGTTATTCAGGAATGGTTGAAATTGAAGACATACTTGTTGTTCAGGACGCAGGCCGGGTAATTAACCTTACACTGGCAGAAGGGCAAGTACAGGGCGGTGCCCAGATGAGTTTGGGAATGGCCTTGTGCGAGGAAATGGCCTATGATGAAAAAGGGAACCTGAAAACAGATAGCTTCTCAAAGTATTACATTATAAATGCACCGTCCATGCCGGAGGTTAAGGTTTTGTTTATTGAAGAAGGTGAACCGATGGGGCCTTTCGGAGCCAAAAGCGTGGGTGAATTAGCTGCTGTCGCACCGGCACCGGCTTTAATGAATGCTATCAATCATGCCCTGGGTACAAACCTCACCAGCTATCCGGCCACACCGGAAAAAATCATTGAAGCACTGAACAGCTAAAATAAGCAGTCACGGCATTCAGTACCTTGCAACGATGTTGCAAGGTACTAAATTTTTCTTGTATTTTTTTAATGGTATCATAATGGTATAATAGAAGAAAATCCGGAAGGAGCTGTGAACATGTCAAAGATTATGGTTGTGGACGATGAAATTGAAATTGCGGAAATGATAGAAGATTTTTTAAGAATTGAAGATATAGAAGTAGTCAAAGCTAATTCTGCTGAGAAGGCATTGGAGCTTTTTACCGATGATATTGAACTTCTGGTTTTGGACATCAATCTGGATGGCATGAATGGGATTGAGCTATGCAAACATATCCGAAAGACCAATTATGTACCGATTATTTTTTTAACCTGTAAGAACTCCCAGAATGATATGCTTCTTGGATTCGGGGTGGGTGCCGACGACTATATTACAAAGCCTTTTAATCCGGTGGAACTGGTAGCCCGAATCAAAGCCAATATAAGAAGGATAAGGTCTTATAATAAAGGAAGCATAAAGGATGAGATAATTACCTTCGGGGATATTGCAATATATCGAAAGGGCTATAAGGTCTACAAAAACAAAGAGGATGTAAATATTACATCAAAGGAATTCAACCTCTTGCTTTACTTGATTGAGAATGCGTATATCGTATTAAGCCGGAACCAAATTCTTAACAATGTTTGGGGAGATTCCTTCTATGATGAGAATTTGGTTAATACGACCATCAAAAGACTTCGAAAAAAGATTGAGGATGATCCTGATAACCCGGTATATATAAAAACAATCTGGGGCGCCGGCTATGTTTTTGAGGGTGATGTAAGATGATTCTTAAAATACGCACTAAAATACTGGCAGCAATGTTGATTATTGGAGTACTTGCAGCCCTTCCTATTACATTCATAAGCATGAATTCACTTATAAGATCGTCTAAAGACCAGGCAAAAGACTTTGGAGTGAAATCTGCTTTTTACAATTCTGAAATCATAAATACATGGCTTTCTGAAAAAGCAAAAATGCTCATGGAATTAAAGATACAGCTGAAGAGTCCTAAGAGCGATGAGGAGATCATAAAGCTTCTAAGGATGTATTCCGGTATAAATAAGGATTTTATCAGTATTTTCATTGGTACGGACGACAATAGAATGCTGGATGCTTACGGGTGGATACCTGATGAAAGCTATAAGGTTACTGAAAGACCCTGGTTTCGGAAAGCAGTTAATCAGGAAAACTATGTAACAACTTCTGCATATAGGGATGTTAATAAACAGGAAAATGTCATTGCTATTGCATCAGGTGTTGATTTACAAGGGCATAAAGGAGTTATTGCAGCAAATATATATGTGGATTACATTCTTGAAATCATTGATGATATAAAATATGGAGAGAATGGATTTGCCGTACTGCTGGACGATACCTATAACCTGATTACCGGTCCTAAGGACGCTGAAAAGATAGCGGCGTTCAATCATATTTTTGAGTCAATCGGCAGGAAGGCACAAGGTTTTGAAAAATCAGAAGCCTTTGAAATTGAGGTTGCCGGTGTAGAATATATAGCCGCTTATTCAAGTATCGAAGGATTTGACTGGAGTCTCTTTTTAGTGGCACCTTTATCTGATTTTATTAATTCAGCCTATACGATGCGGAATCAGATGATTCAAATTCTCCTGGGGATACTGGTGATAATCTTTATTATCGATTTTGCATTGAGCCGTACAATATCCCGTCCTATAGAGACTTTGGTAAATTGTGTATCAGGAATTGCAAAGGGAAACTTTGATATTGCCATTAACATCAGAACCCAGGATGAGATTGGGAAGCTCAGCAAAGAGCTGGATAAAATGAGGATTAACTTAAAGACGATCTTTGAGTCGCTTAAGTATGAGAGTAAAATTATTTCAATGAACTCACAAAACTTAGCCAAGCACCTGGACGAAACCTTCCAGGGCACATCTCGATTCATGTCAATGCTGTCACATGACATTAAAACACCGATTACCCTGATTAAAGGCTATAGCAAGGCTTTAAGCATGGAGATGGTGGACAGGGAAAAAGCAAAGGATTACATTGAAAGAATCCAATATCGTTCTGAACAGATTGAAAATATTGTGGAGGATATTTTAGATAATACGTATGAAGCGAATGATATAAGAGTAAATCTGAAGGAAATAAAAGTCTCAGATTATATAAACATGATTATGTACAATACGGAAAACTACGTGAACAACCAAAAGCATCAGTTAATAGAAAAGATTGATTATGAGGGTATTGACCTTGAGGGAACCGTTGCTATTGACATTACAAAAATCCAGAGAGTCATCAATAATATTTTATCCAATGCAGTAAAGTTCTCAGAAGATGATTCAGTGATTGAATTAATTATTAATGAAGCGGATGGGAGGATATTGACCTGTATAAAAGACTATGGAACAGGCATCAAGGATGAGGAGCAGGAGAAGGTTTTCAATATGTTCTATAAGGCAGACGACTCAAAAAAAGGCTACGGACTCGGATTGTACATCAACAAATCCATTATTGAAGCACATAACGGCGAGATTTTTTTTGAATCGGTATATCAACAGGGTACAACCAGCGGATTCTATCTAAATATCATAAAAAAATCATAGATACTTATGCAAAGTGCTTGGCTGTTTTTTCCTAATAATATTAAAGGATTTTTCCGCAAACACATAGAAGTTTTGATAACTACACAGTAAAAGAGGAGGAGGATTCCGTGAAGAAAATCAGGGTGGAAGACGCTGTGGGAACCATTCTTGCACATGATCTTACTAAAATTGTTCCGGGAGAGTTCAAGGGGGCGGCATTTAAAAAGGGCCACATAATAAAGGCTGAAGATATAGATGAACTTAAGAAAATGGGTAAAAATAATATATTTGTATTGGAATTGGATGATAATACTCTTCACGAGGACGAGGCAGCTATAAGGATAGCTGAAGCAGCAGCAGGAGAGGGAATATACATGGAGGGGCCTTCGGAGGGGAAAATCAACTTAAAGACTTCGGTAAAAGGATTATTAAAAATAAACCTTGAAGCTCTTGAGGCTATTAATAATATTGATATGGTGATAATGGCCACACTTCATAACAATACTGTTGTAAATGCAGGTAAAACTGTGGCAGGTACAAGGATTATCCCCCTTTCCATAGGTAAGGAAAGCATCGAGGCAGTTGAAGAAATATGCAGGGAGTATGGCAAGGCGGTATATATAAAGGAACTGCTCAGTCATAGGGTAGGCATAATTGTAACAGGCACAGAAGTGTACGAGGGACGAATCAAGGATAAGTTCGGACCTGTGCTGGCCAAAAAGGTTGAGGAATATGGATGCGTGCTGACAGAGCTTACCTACGCACCAGATTGCATGGAGCGGATAAAAGCAGCCATTGAAGGGCAGATAAAGGCCGGAGCGCAAATAGTACTTGTCTCAGGCGGAATGTCTGTAGATGCGGATGACGTCACACCTTCGGCAATAAGCGGGGTATCTGACAGGATAGTGACCTATGGCTCACCGATACTTCCCGGAGCAATGTTCATGCTGGGATACAATAAGGATATTCCTATAATTGGCATACCTGCCTGCGGGATGTATCATAAATATACCGTATTTGACCTTATATTCCCAAGGCTCCTTGCAGGAGAAGCGGTGACCAGAAGGGACATTACAAAGCTGGGACACGGGGGGCTCTGCCAGAATTGTGAAAGCTGCAGGTACCCTAATTGTACATTTGGAAGGTAGAGTATGGAAAGCTTATATAGTCAAGTAAATATAGACAAATGGAAGAAAGTGATGATCTGCCTGGTGGGAGCAGGGGGTAAGACCTCTGCAATGTTCAGGCTGGCCAAAGAACTTTCGACTGAGGGAAAAAAGGTTCTTGTCACAACTACCACAGCTATTTATTATCCTTCAGAGAGTCAAAATGCTCAAACAGTAATCGCGGATCTTTTGCTGCCGGATCTGTTTAAGAGCATAAGAAGCGGTATAACTGTTTACGGCAGGGCACTTTCTAAAGAAGGCAAGCTGCTGGGAGTTGATCCGGAATATCTGGATGCCCTTTTTTTAAAAGGCATATTTGATTATATAATTGTAGAGGGAGACGGTTCAAAAGGAAGGTCTCTGAAGGCGCCGGGAGAGCATGAGCCCGTTATACCATCCCTTGCTTCAAAGGTGCTTGGATTAATAGGCCTTGATTGTGTCGGGAAAAAGGTATGCCCGGAAAATGTCCACAGGCCCGAGATGTTCTGCAATATAACAGGCTGCCGTGAGGGAGATATTATCGATGCAGATATGATCGGCAGATTAATTGCCCATGAAGAGGGTTTGTTTAAAGCCGTTCCTTCCCGGGCTGAACGATATGTAGTGTTAAATAAAGCAGATGGGGAAAAGGAATGGTCTGCAGCCGGCAAAATTATTCAAAGGCTTTCAGATATGGGGTATGAGCCTGACGGGATAGTAGTTACAAAATTGAGGATGTGAAAATATGATAAGCGGCATAATACTTGCAGCGGGATTATCCAGGAGAATGGGTGAGGACAAGCTGCTGCTTCCGGTTGCAGGAGTCCCTGTAATTGAGAGAGTTATAGCAGCAGCCTCAAAATCAGAGCTTGGAGAGATCATCCTGGTGTGCGGCAGCGATCCTGTGGCCAATATAGGGAAGAAATACCGGACAAAAATTGTGGAGAATAATGCTCCTGAAATTGGGCAAAGTCATTCTGTCAGTTTGGGGGTTAAGAATTCCTGCCGGTCTGCCGATGGTTTTATGTTTCTTGTGGGGGATCAGCCCTTTATCAATGAAAGTATTATCAATATACTGATTGGGAAGTTTTCGCCGGAGCACTGCAATGCCGTAGTTCCGCTATATAATGGAATAAAAGGAAACCCCGTGATATTTGCTTCGAAGCTGCGGAATAAGCTTATGGGCCTGACGGGAGATTCGGGAGGGCGCGTATTGCTTGAAGAAATGGAAGAGGGCATTATTACCGTCAATTTTGCTGATGCGAAGCTGGGCATGGACATTGATACCAGGGAAGATTTTGAAGCAATAACAAGGCTGGAGGGCGAAAATGGATGATATTATTATTGTAAAAGGTGCGGGAGACATTGCAACCGGAATAGCACACAGGCTTCATAGATGCGGCTTCAGGCTGCTTCTCACCGAAATTGAGAAACCAACGGTTGTAAGGCGTTTTGCCTCCTTTGCAAATGCCGTTCTGAAAGGCGAAGCGGAAGTGGAGGGTGTCCGTGCGGTAAAAGCGGAATGTATCGAAGACATATATGAAATATGGAATAATGGCCATATTCCGGTACTGTGTGACAGCGAATTGAAGATACTTGAACATATAAAACCATTGGCGATTGTTGATGCTGTTCTGGCAAAAAGAAACACCGGAATACATAAAGGGATGGCTCAAGTCACAATTGGTGCCGGCCCGGGATTCGAGGCGGGAGTGGATGTTGATGCCGTAGTTGAAACTAAGAGAGGGCATGATTTAGGAAAGGTCATATACAAGGGCACAGCTTGCACTGATACAGGAATTCCTGGAAGTGTTATGGGTTATTCACAAGAACGGCTGCTTCGTGCACCGATAGCGGGTATAACAAGGAATATTCGTGAGATAGGAGATGCTGTGAAGCAGGGAGAAGTGGTTGCATTTGTGGCTGATGAGCCGGTAAAATCCAATATAGACGGAGTAATAAGGGGGCTTATTGCAGATAACACTTATGTACAGAGGGGCTTGAAGATTGGAGATATAGACCCCAGGGGCATAAGGGAATATTGCTTTACAATATCGGACAAATCAAGGTCAGTAGCAGGGGGAGTGCTGGAAGCAATATTAACACTCAGAAAAGAAAAGTATGGAGGGTGAGATTGTGGAATATGCGATTTTAGAGAGACTTGCCGAAGAAGTAAAAGCAAACAGAAAGGCTGCACTTGTGACCCTGGTTGATGAGCAGGGCTCATCACCGGGTAAAAAGGGCTTTATGATGGCTGTCTTTGAGGATGGAAGCACTCTTGGTACTATAGGGGGAGGCAGTCTTGAAAAAAAAGCAAAGGAATATGCTCTTCTCTGTATGAGTGAAGGAACGAACAAGTATCTGGAGATGGAGCTTGATGATACCGGGGAACTCCATATGCAGTGCGGAGGCAGGGCCAGTATCTTTATAAAAGTGTTCAAAGCAAAAGACAGGCTTGTTATAGCGGGAGGAGGGCATATAGCCCTTGAACTGCATAAGCTTGGAAGGCTGATGGGCTTTCATATAGTCATAATGGAGGACCGAGACGAATATGGTAATACTGAACGGTTTCCTAACTGTGATATTCATGTGGGAGATATTGGAGAGTGCATGAGAAAATATCCCCTGGATAAAGACTGCTATGTAGTTATAGTGACGAGAGGGCATGGAAGCGATGGGGATGCGCTTAAAGCAGCAATAGGAAGAGGCGCAGGTTATATAGGCATGATAGGCAGCAGGCAGAAGACAAAATATGTCTTTAACCGGCTTCTTAGTGAGGGCTGTAAGCAGGAGGACCTTGAAGCCGTGTATGCACCAATAGGTTTGGGCCTTGGAGGGGACTCCCATCAGGAGATAGCTTTGAGTATCATCGCTGAAATAATGCTTGTAAAAAACGGCGGCTGCCTTAAGCATATGAGGGATTTGAAATGAGTGTTGAACAGAAACAAAAAAGAATAGAGATTGCGTTAGGCAGGGAAAAAGCAGACCTGGTCATCAAGAATGCAGGTATTGTGAATGTGTTTACAAATGAAATAATATCAGGCGATATTGCAGTTCATGACAGTCTTATAGTAGGTGTCGGAGACTATTCAGGCAAGGAAGAGATTGATGCCGGCGGCAAGTATGTTTGCCCGGGGCTTATCGACTGCCATGTTCATATTGAATCCAGCATGATAACTCCGGCTGAATTTGCAAGAGTTGTTTTACAGCATGGAACGACTACTGTTATAGCAGATCCTCATGAAATTGCCAATGTATGCGGTATTGAAGGCATACATTTCATGCTGAACGAAGCCCGGAGCGTACCTATGAATATATTCTGCATGATGCCTTCCTGTGTACCTGCAACTCCTTTTGAAAACAACGGAGCGGCTCTTACGGCAAGGGTAATGGAGCCTCTTGCGGGCAGCTCCCATATACTTGGGCTCGGAGAGGTTATGAATTACCCTGGAGTGCTGGCCGGGGATAAGGAAATTCTGAACAAAATCGAGCTTTATGATAATGCGGTTGTAGACGGGCATTCCTCGGGATTATCGGAGCATGAGCTTTGTGCGTACAAGGCTGTCGGTGTACTGACCAACCATGAATGCACAAATATTGATGAGGTTATCGCACATCTGAGGCTTGGCATGTATGTGCAGATAAGAGAAGGCTCTGCCGCCAGAAACCTTGATGACATAATATCAGGGCTTATTGAACGGGGCGTTCCGCTGAACCACTGTCTCTTTTGCACTGACGACAAGCACCTGCAGGATATTTCCAGGGAAGGACATATAAGCTTCAATGTAAAAAAGGCAATAAGCCTTGGTGTAGACCCTATTGAAGCAATAAAAATGGCAACAATAAATCCGGCAAAGTGCTACCATTTAAAGCGTTTAGGAGCTGTAGCCCCCGGATATTCGGCTGATTTGCTTATACTTTCCGATTTAAACAACTTTGATATTGATAAGGTGCTTTTCCGTGGGTCGGTTGTTTGTGAAAAGGGCAAAAAGCCTAATATCAGCAGAATCATAGATGACCCAAATGTGTTAAACACAGTAAGAATCCCCAACTTATCCCCTGAGCACCTGAAAATAAGAATTAAAGATGATACGGCAAATGTTATAACCATCATTCCTAATCAGCTGATTACAAAAAAAGAAAGGCTTGCAGTACCCAAGGACAACGAAAACAACTTCATACCCGATGAAGTGTTTGCAAAAATCGCCGTTGTAGAGCGGCACAAAGCTACCGGAAACATCGGGCTTGGAATTGTAAAAGGCTTTGGTATCAGGAATGGTGCCATAGCATCCACCGTCGCCCACGATTCCCATAATCTTATAATAATAGGTGATAACGACGCTGATATGCTTCTGGCTGCGAAAGTACTGAAGGAAGCTAACGGAGGTTATACCGTTGTGAGCGGCGGAGAGGTAAAAGGTACGCTGCCGCTGCCCATTGCCGGCCTAATGAGTGACAGAGATGCATTTTTTGTGGAAAACAAGCTGGCGGGCATGATAGAGTCAGCAAAAAGCCTTAAAGTACCTGACGGAATTGATCCCTTCGTAACACTGTCATTTCTTGCACTGCCGGTTATACCCGAGTTAAGGGTAACCGACAGAGGCCTCTTTGATGTGGAAAGCTTCAGTTTCATTGATATATAGCAATTTGCGAAATATACGGATAAAAGGAAGTGCCATTTATGAATGATGATATGGATTTGATAATCAAAAATGGGACAATCATTACTGCCTCGGAGTCATATAAAGCTGACATTGCCGTGAAAAACGGCAAGATTGAGATGATTTCCGAGAATATACAGGCAGCAGGTGAACGGGTTGTTGATGCCGCCGGCAAATTGGTGCTGCCGGGTGCCATTGATGCCCATGTTCATCTGGAACTGCCTGTTGGAGAAACCGTCTCGGCCGACAGTTATGAAGCCGGTACACGGGCTGCTGCCTGCGGGGGTACAACGATGGTATTCGACTTCATTACTCAGGAGAAAGGTATGGGGCTTGTGGAAACAGCAAGCAGCAGGCTGGGATATGTTGAGTCACGGGCTTGCGTTGATTATGCCTTTCATATTGCCATCACCGACCTGACCGAAAAAGTCCTTGATGAATTCAAGGCTTCTGTCGAGTTCGGAGTGCCAAGCTTCAAGCTTTATATGGTCTACAAGGATATGATGGTGGATGACGGGGTAATTGCCGATGCTTTAGTAAGGTCAAAGGAGACGGGTGCCTTGGTTGCCGTACACGCTGAAAACCCATATCTCATTGAAAGCAGGATAAAGAAGCTGCTGTCACAAGGAAAGACATCGGTATGGTATCATTACGAAAGCCGGCCTGAGTTCGTAGAAGTCGATGCGGTAAGGAGAATGGTCTATCTTGCCAGAACCTTCGAAGCTCCCCTGTACATCGTGCACCTGGCAAGCAGGGAAGGCCTGGATGAAGTTTCAAGAGCCATGGATGAAGGCTTTGAAATATATGCGGAGACCTGCCCTCATTACCTGAATTTCACCAACGAAGTATATAGGAGAGAGGACGGCAGGAATTTCGTATGCTCTCCTGCCATTAAGGGGGAGGACAGCCGCAGGGCATTGTGGGAAGGCCTGAGAAGAGGATATATTTCAACGGTTGCCACAGACCACTGCCCTTTCCAGTCTTATGAAAAGGATTGGGGCAAGGATGACTTCACCAGGATCCCTAATGGCTGCATGGGAGTTGAGAACATGTACCCATATATGTTAAGTGAGGCTAATAAAGGGAACATAACATTCAATAAAGCAGTAGAGGTATGCTCCGCCAATGCTGCAAGGATTTTCGGCTGCGCTCCGCAAAAGGGAACTTTAGCTGCGGGCAGTGATGCGGATATAGTTATATATGATCCGGAGAAGAGATTTATTGTATCCAGGAACAACATGCATTCTGATGTCGACTACACCATATGGGAAAACTGTGAAATGACAGGTTATCCTGTCATGACCTTCTCCCGGGGCAGACTGGTGTATGAGGAGGGCTCCTTTTTGGGAGAGCCCGGATGGGGCAGATTTGTGAAGTGCTTTAGAAAGTAAAAAATTATAGAAAAGGGGTGTAGTAACCTGCTTATTAAGCAGTTTACGACACCCCTTACTTCGCATAAGAAGAGTTATGCGACATAACTATAAATTTACATAACCAAGCAAGAGCTTGTATAGTATAGCAGGGCACACTTTTAGGGACACGGGGACGTTTAATCTGTCCCGCTGAAAGCAGGACAGATTAAACGTCCCCGCGTCCCTGGTCCCCATGTCCCTCAGATGCGTCGCATCATTCTTATGTTGTGTAGCAGCCGCTTTTTTTAATGGCCTCATTGACAGAATTTACTAAACATTCTATAATTATATTGACTAGACAATCAAATTTTTCTCAACATGCTCAAATGGAAATTATAAAAGATATTAGATAGTAGGGGAGATGCAGATGGAAGAAATAAGAAAGCTGGTTAGCCAATTTGAAAAGCTTGACAGCAAGGCTATGTACAACAATGATTTTCTTTTAACATGGGAAAAAACCGACGATGAGATTCACGCTGTATTCCAGGTGGCGGAAATACTCCGTAAAATGAGGGAGAACAACATATCTCCCAGGATATTCGACAGCGGGCTTGCAGTATCGCTGTTCAGGGACAATTCAACAAGAACCAGGTTCAGCTTCAGCAGCGCATGCAATCTGCTGGGCCTTACCGTACAGGATCTGGATGAAGGGAAATCACAGATAGCCCATGGGGAAACAGTACGGGAGACTGCAAACATGATTTCCTTTATGGCTGACGTTATAGGTATCCGCGACGATATGTATATCGGCAAGGGCAATACATATATGAGGGAGGTTTCCAAAGCCGTACAGAAAGGTTATGAAGAGGGAGTCCTGGAGCAGAGGCCGACCCTGGTGAATCTGCAGTGCGACATAGATCATCCTACACAGTGCATGGCTGATATGCTTCACCTAATAAACTATTTCGGCGGTGTGGAAAACCTTAAAGGCAAAAGGATAGCCATGACCTGGGCATATTCTCCTTCCTACGGCAAGCCTTTGTCAGTACCTCAGGGGGTAATAGGCCTGATGACAAGAATGGGAATGGATGTGACTCTGGCGCATCCGGAAGGCTATGAGCTTCTATCCGACGTTGAGGATGTAGCAAGAGCAAACGCCGCAAAATCAGGAGGGAAATTTACCAAGACCAACTCAATGAAGGAAGCCTTTACAAATGCCGATGTAGTATATCCCAAAAGCTGGGCTCCTTATTCCGCAATGGAGAAAAGGACGAATCTTTACGGAGAAGGAAAGTTTGATGAAATCAAAGCTCTTGAAAAAGAGCTCCTTGCCCAGAACGCCGGGCATAAGGACTGGGAATGCACAGAAGAAATGATGAAGCTTACAAGGAACGGGAAAGCCCTGTATCTGCACTGCCTGCCTGCTGATATTACAGGAGTCAGCTGCAAGGAAGGGGAAGTTGCCGCATCTGTGTTTGACCGGTATCGTACACCTTTATATAAGCAGGCCGGTTATAAGCCGTATATCATTGCGGCAATGATATTCCTGAGCAAGGTCAAAAGGGTACCTGAAACCATTGAAATGCTTCTGGACTCAAATTCCCCCAGGTTCTCCGGAAAATAAGCCGGAATCAATGGAATGGGGTATATTTTTAACGGAAATCGAGGTACTGCTATGTCTAATGACGTTACAAACAAAATACTGGACGCAGCTTTAGAAATAGTTGCGCGGAATAAGATCAGCGGCACGAGGATGCATTTGATTGCCGAGGAGGCAGGGGTGGTACAGTCCAACGTGCACTATTATTACCCGACCAAAAATGATCTGATGATTGCCTTGCTGGACAGAATCCAAAAGAGATTCACCGAAAAAAGGATGAGTTCAGTGGACCTGGAGAAAAAGTCTTTTGAAGAAAATCTCCGGGGGCTCTTTCATGAGAAGAAGGATGACATATATAACCATAAGAAAATTGATTATTTACAGTTCGATTTCTGGGTACAGGGAACTGCAAACCCTGAAATAAGGGAAAAATTCATAGATGCTTTTAATATCTGGAGAAGTAACATAACAGAGGTATTGAATCAGATGCCCGGTTTTCCGGAATGTAAATCGGAGCAATGTGCAATGCTTCCGTATTTGTTAGTTTCCATAATGATAGGAGCGTCTATGCAGTACCTTATTGATGAAGGTAAATTCAATCTGGATGATTATTTTGATGCAGCAGAGAATATGATACTTAATTTCATTAAATAGAGCAAATAAGGCAGGTGGTGCACTTGATAAGCTTCAAGGTGAACGGAAGGGCAGTAAATGTACGGGAAGGGACCAATCTGTTGAAATACCTTCGGGAGGAAGAAAGGCTGACATCTGTCAAGAATGGCTGCGACAGCGGGGTATGCGGCAGCTGTACGGTTTTGATAGACGGTAAGGCAGCAAGGTCATGCACACTGAAGGTTGATAAGCTGCAGGGCAAGGAAGTGCTTACTGTCGAAGGGCTTGACGAATCAGAAAAAGAAGTGTATTCAAATGCTTTTGCTGAAGCAGGGGCTGTACAATGCGGCTTCTGTATCCCGGGAATGGTGTTGGCTTCAAAGGCGCTGCTGGATATTAACCCGGATCCTGCTGAAGAAGAAATAAAGAAGGCAATCAGGAACAATATATGCAGATGCACAGGCTATGTGAAGATTGTCAAGGCAATAAGGCTTGCTGCTGAAGCTTTAAGGGAATCAAAACATATCAGGTTGAATACATGCAGTTCCAATATCGGGCAGAATTGGCGCAGGGTAGATGCCGTACAGAAGGTACTGGGCGAAGCAGTATACTGTGATGATGTTTTCATGGAGGATATGCTTTATGTTTCTGTCCTGAGGGCAATGAAGCCCAGGGCAAGGGTGCTGTCCATAGATACGACCGCAGCTGAAGCCCTGGAAGGGGTGGAGGCGGTTCTGACAGCAGCAGACATACCGGGAGAAAACTATCAGGGATATATTTTCAAGGATTGGCCGACCTTTGTGCCTGTTGGAGAAATGACCCGCTATGCCGGAGATGCCGTAGCAGCGGTTGCCGCCGAAACTAAAGAGCTGGCGGAAGCCGCGATAAAACTTATTAATGTAACTTATGAAGAAATGGAGCCTGTTACTGACGCAAAATATGCCATGAAGAGCGATGCGCCGAAAATTCATGAGAAGGGCAATATTCTCAGCAGGACTCATGTAAAAAGGGGAAATCCCGAAAAAGCAATGGCAGAGTCCAGGTATGTGGTGAAGAACACCTACAGGATGCCTCCCATCGACCATGCCTTTATTGAGCCTGAAAGCGCGGCAGCATTTTACGACGGGGATGTTCTGACAGTGTATGCTGCTACTCAGAGCATCACTCACGACCATCATGAGTTATGCCGTGTTCTGGGATTGCCTCATGACAAGGTAAGAGTGATTCTTCATAATGTAGGCGGCGGCTTCGGAGGCAAGGAGGACTTAAGCGTCCAGCATTATGCCGCTTTAGCTGCCTTTTATACAAAGAAGCCCTGCAAATACACCTTTACCAGGGAAGAAAGCCTATTATGCCATCCCAAACGGCACGGTATGGAGCTGGAGGTTGCCACAGGCTGTGATGAACGTGGCATGCTGACCTTCATGACTGCAAGGATAATAGCCGACACAGGGGCTTATGCGTCTTTAGGGACTGCAGTCCTGGAGCGGGCATGTACTCATGCCTGCGGCCCATACAGTATCCCAAATGTAGAACTGGAGGGCTTCTGCGTATATACCAATAATGCTCCGGCAGGCGCATTCAGAGGCTTTGGAGTGCCCCAGTCCAATTTTGCGGGAGAGGCCAACATGGATCAGCTGGCAGACCTGGCGGGCATCGACAGGTGGGAGTTCCGCTACAGAAATGCCGTTGAACCGGGGATGGTACTGGCAAACGGTCAGATATGCGGCGATGATACGGCTGTTAAGGAAACCCTCCTTGCAGTCAGGGATGAATACTACCGGAGCAAATATGCCGGAATAGCATGTGCTTTTAAGAATACAGGGATAGGAGTAGGCTTGCCTGATGTCGGACGCTGCCGTATAAGAATAAAAGACGGCAAGGTTGTTGTATATTCTGCCGCATCCTGCATAGGGCAGGGCCTGGCTACCGTAATGGTTCAGATAGTGTCAGAAACCCTCGGCATTGACGGCTCCAATATTATCTTCAGTCAGCCGGATTCCTTATTGTGTCCCGACTCGGGAGCAACAACGGCGTCAAGGCAGACACTTTTTACCGGTGAAGCCTGCCGCCGGGCTGCACTCAAGCTGAAGGCGGCATTGGCGGAAAAAACTCCGGAAGAGCTGGAAGGTTTGGATTTTGAGGGTGAATACAGCGGGGTAACGGATCCCATAAACTCAAGCAGGGAAAATCCTGTAAGCCATGTGGCATACAGCTATGCCACTCACATAGCAATACTTGATGCTGAAGGCAGGGTAGCAAAAATAGTGGCAGCTCATGACATTGGCAGGGCGATAAACCCTCTAAATATCGAAGGACAGATTGAGGGGGGCGTAGTAATGGGCCTTGGCTCAGCGTTGAGGGAAAGGCTTGTATATGAAGGAGGAATTTTGAAATCCAGGTTTGGAACCCTTGGTTTGCTAAGGGCAGACGAAATACCTGAAATAGATGTGAAAATAATAGAAAAGAATCAATCAGAGCTTGCCTACGGTGCAAAAGGGATTGGAGAGATATCACTGATCCCGGTGGCAGCTGCTGTTGCTTCAGCCTATCAAAGGTTTGACGGCATAAGAAGGTTTGAACTCCCCCTGGAAGGGACCCCCTATAATAGAAAGAAGGTGGAGGAATGAGCAAAGTATTAAAGCTGAAATGCGTCAAGTGCGGAAGAGAATACAATGAGTCTGAGATATTTTATACGTGCCGTGATTGCGGCATAGACGGAATTCTGGATGTTGTACTGGATTATGAAAGGATAAGGAAGGAATTGACCCGGGAATATCTGAAGAACAACAAGGATTATTCCTTGTGGCGGTATCTTCCCGCAATACCTTTGGAGGAAACCGGCGGAATACAGCCCCTTCAAGTGGGATGGACACCACTTTATAATATAAAGTCCCTATCAAAGGAAACGGGACTGAGCAGTTTTTTTCTCAAGGATGACTCAAGAAATCCCACAGCTTCGTTAAAGGACAGGGCAAGTGCAGTGGGAGTAGCAAAGGCGATAGAGCTCGGCAGGACTGTCATGTGCGCGGCATCTACGGGAAATGCGGCTTCTTCCTTGTCCGGCTTTGCAGCGGTTGCCGGGATAAAGACCTATATATTCGTGCCGGAAACAGCTCCGGAGGCCAAGGTGACACAGCTTTTGATATACGGTTCCAATGTATTTCTTGTAAAAGGCACCTATGATGAAGCAGTTGAGCTTTGCTTCAAGGCGGCTGAAGAATTTGGCTGGTACAACAGAAGCTGTGCAATCAACCCATATCTGGTGGAAGGCAAGAAGATAATCTCATACGAAATCTGTGAGCAGCTAGGCTGGAAGGCTCCTGACATTGCAGTGGTGGCCGTAGGAGACGGCTGCACCATAGGAGGGGTATGGAAGGGCTTCAAGGAGTGCTATGAGCTTGGTCTTATTGACAAGTTCCCCAAAATAGTAGGAGTTCAGGCTGCCAACTCCAATCCGGTTACAAGGGCATTTAATAAGAACACATATGAATTTGAATACAGAGTGCCTGAGACCTTGGCGGACAGTATTTCGGTGGGGATACCCCGGAACGGAATCAAGGCCTTGAACGCCCTGCACGAATCAGGGGGTTACATGGTGGACGTATCCGATGAGGAAATACTTACAGCAATGAAGATACTGGCACAGAAAACGGGAGTTTTCGGAGAACCTGCCGGAGTAACAAGCTTTGCAGGAATTATGAAGATGAAAGAGCTTGGGCTCTTAAAAGGTGATGAGAAGGTGGTAAGCATAGTCAGCGGAAGCGGACTTAAGGACATAAAGAGTGCAATGAAAGCTGCGGGAAAAGCAAACCATGTGGAACCTGACCTGGAGGATCTGAAACGGATTGTACATGTTTAAGGCGTTCCCGCAATAGAAGGTTTTAATTGAAAATAAGCTTAGGAGGGGAAAACATGAGAAAGCTGATTGATTTGACAATCAACGAAAAAGGGCTGGAAAAAGCGGTGCAGAACGTTAAGGAAAGAAACATAGTCATTCCGACTTTTGCCCAGATGAAGGATCCCGACAGGATACCGGCAAAGGTAAAGGAAAAGCTGAAGAACACAGGCTTATGGGATGTAGATCCTATCAACCTTTTCAGGATATCCTGGAAGAATGAACCGGTCAAACATGGCGGATTGTATAATAAACTGCCTAATTACATAGAAATTCCAAGGGAGATTTCCGGGGTAAAAGCCAGAATTTTTGCTATGGCGGGAAAGTTCTTCCCTACAGGGGCACACAAGGTAGGCGCAAGCTTCGCATGCTTGGTTCCACGTTTGGTTACCGGACAGTTTGATCCGACCTATCATCAGGCAGTCTGGCCTTCCACGGGCAACTACTGCAGAGGGGGAGCATATAACTCGACGCTGCTTGGCTGCAGCTCTATTGCAATACTGCCTGAGAACATGAGCAGGGAGCGTTTTGAATGGCTTAAGACAGTTGCCGGTGAAGTCATTGCCACACCGGGCTGTGAAAGCAATGTAAAAGAGATATATGACAAGACCTGGGAGCTGAGAAGGACCAGGGACAATGTTGTCATACTCAACCAGTTCGGCGAGCTTGGCAACCACTTATGGCACTATGAGGTCACAGGCCATGCAATGGAAGACATTATCAATGCAGAGGCAGGCACAAAGGGAAAAGTGGCGGGGGTATGCCTTACTTCAGGCTCGGCAGGAACACTTGGCAGCGGAGATTATATAAAGGACCGGTATCCCAATGCCAAGCTTGCCGTTGCGGAAGCACTGCAATGTCCCACACTGCTTATGAACGGCTATGGGGATCACAGGATTGAAGGCATAGGTGACAAGCACGTGCCGTGGATTCATAATGTAAAGAATACCGATATGATTATAGCAATAGATGATAATGACAGTTTGGGTATGTTCCGTCTCTTCAATGAACCGGCAGGGCAGGAATATCTGAGATCCCTGGGCGTAAAGGAAGAGGTTGTGGAAAAGCTGTCCTGGGTAGGAATCTCAGGGGCTGCAAACATCATATCATGTATCAAGTTTGCTAAATACTATGAGCTTGCAGAAAACGACATGGTAATGACAGTACTCACAGATTCAGCAGAAATGTACCAGTCAAGGCTTATGGAGATGGAAGAAGCAAGGGGAAGAAAGTACTCCAATGTTGATGCAGCTGTAGACCATAACAGGTATGTATTGGCACTGGGCACAGATACCATGGAAGAACTGACCTACCAGAGCAGGAAACGTATTCACAACCTGAAATACTACACCTGGATTGAACAGCAGATGTATGACCTGGATGAGCTGAATGAACAGTGGTACGACTATGACAACTACTGGGGGAGGCTGCACAAAATGGCAACTGAGCTTGACAGCCTGATAGAGGAATTCAACAAAAGAACCGGTTTAGGATATTAGGAGGGCATGAAATGTCGTATGATTTTAAACAAATATTTGAGCTTGCAGAGAAATACAAACCGCAGATGTCCAAATTCCTGAGGGATATGATTGCAATTCCTAGCGAAAGCTGCGGCGAAAAAGAGGTTATAGGCCGAATTGCCGAGGAAATGAAGGCTGTCGGCTTTGACAAAGTAGAGATAGATCCGATGGGCAACGTATTGGGCTATATAGGACACGGCAAACACATGATAGCCATGGATGCCCATATAGATACAGTAGGGGTCGGAAATATCAAGAACTGGGAGTATGATCCGTACAAGGGCTATGAGGATGATGAGATAATCTTGGGCAGAGGTGCCAGCGACCAGGAAGGCGGTATGGCCTCAATGGTATACGCCGGCAAGATAATCAAGGACCTGAAGCTGGAGGATGACTTCACACTGCTGATTACGGGTACCGTACAGGAAGAGGATTGTGACGGCTTATGCTGGCAGTACATTATAAAGGAACTGAATATCCGCCCGGAATTCGTGGTCCTTACGGAGCCTACCTCCTGCCGTATATACAGGGGGCACCGGGGCAGAATGGAAATCAAGGTGGCGACCCAGGGCGTAAGCTGCCACGGCTCCGCTCCGGAAAGAGGTGACAACGCCATATATAAGATGGCTCCGATACTCATGGAATTGAAGGAGCTGAATGAAAGGCTCATCAGCCATCCATTCCTGGGAAAAGGAACCCTGACAGTATCTGAAATATTCCATACATCTCCGTCAAGATGTGCAGTGGCGGACAGCTGCTGGATTTCCGTAGACAGGAGGCTGACAGCGGGAGAAAGCGGAGAATATGCTCTTAATCAGATCAGGGAGCTTCCCTCAGTCAAAGCAGCTAAAGCGGAAGTAACCATGTATCCATACAGCAGGCCTTCCTATACGGGGCTGGAATATCCCACAGAAGCGTATTTCCCCACCTGGTTCATAGAGGAGGACCATCCTGTCTGCAGTACCTTGCTGGAGGCATACAAAGGACTTTTCGAAGATGAGCCGGTATTGGACAAATGGACATTCTCCACAAACGGAGTTTCAATCATGGGTAAATACGGCATACCTTGCATAGGCTTTGGACCGGGTCATGAAGATCAGGCTCATGCCCCAAATGAAAGGACCTGGAAGGACGAACTGGTGAAAGCCGCTGCCATGTATGCGGCAATTCCCTCGCTCTACGTAAAAAAGTATGCTGATAAAATGCCCAAGACCACTGAGAATCTGGCTGATTAATATACTTGTAACACTGATTTGAAAAAAGAAGGATAATAAGGCTCCTCGCTGCGTTAGGAATGACAGTTATGTATTTGAGATTACATATGGTACTTGGATAGGAGGAATAGAATGAGCGATAGAATGAGGCTGATGCCTTTTGAGAAGATGCTTTCCTGGGTGTTGTCAGAATTAAAGGAAAAGGACTCAATTTTTGGTATCCACAGAAGCAAATTTTATAAAAATAAAAGCGGCAGCTGTATCGAGTTGTTTGGAGAAAAGCTGGCGACCCCTTTGGGCCCCGCAGCAGGACCCAATTCGCAGCTGGCGCAGAATATTGTGGCTGCGTATTTGACAGGCTGCCGTTTCATTGAGTTGAAAACGGTACAAAAGCTGGACGGGGAAGATTTGCCCGTATCCAAACCATGTATATATGCCCAGGATGAGTGCTACAACGTAGAATGGTCTACTGAATTAAGGGTTCCTGATGCATATAACGAGTATATCAAGGCCTAGTTCCTGCTGCATGTTCTTATGAAGGAGCTTGGATTAAGCGAAAAAAGGGACTTCATGTTCAACATGAGTGTAGGCTATGATCTGGAGGGTATTAAGTCCCCTAAAATGGATGCATATATAGAAGGGATGCGCAATGCAGCCAATACGGATATATGGAAGGAATGCAGGGAAGTGCTGCTTTCCCGCATGAATCAATTTACTCATTTCACCAGGGAAGACCTGGATATGATTTCACCGGTGGTCTGCCCTTCCATTACACTTTCTACGCTGCATGGATGCCCGCCTCAGGAAATCGAAAGAATAGCAAACTATTTCCTGAAGGAAAAGAAGCTGCATACTTTTGTAAAGATGAATCCGACACTTCTTGGTGAAAGGTTTGTCAGGGATACCCTGGATGCAATGGGATATGGGTATATAACCCTGAACGGGCACCACTTCATTCATGATCTGCAGTTCCCGGATGCCGTGGCAATGCTGAAACGCCTGAAAGCCCTTGCCAAAGAACTGAAGCTGGAGATAGGAGTGAAACTGACAAATACCCTGCCGGTTAAGATTCTCAATCAGGAGCTGCCGGGAGAAGAAATGTATATGTCGGGAAGATCCCTGTATGCTCTTTCAATTTCTCTCGCAAGCAAGCTGGCAAAGGAATTCAATGGAGATTTGCATATATCCTATTCCGGCGGAATTGATTTCTTTAATATCGACAAGGTAATGGAGGCCGGAGTAAGGCCGATAACCTTTGCAACCACGATATTGAAGCCTGGAGGCTATGAAAGAATAAGCCAGATGGCCCGTAAGGTGGAAGGGCTGCAGAAGGGAGCATCTATTGGTATTGACATCGCAAAAATAAGCTGCCTTGCGGAGAACGCGTTAACAGATAAGCATCACCTTAAAGAGTTGAGACCGGTTAAGAGCAGGAAACTGACCTCAGAGCTTCCTTTATATGACTGTGCCGTATCACCCTGTGCAATGGGCTGCCCCATTAACCAGCAGATACCTCAGTATGTTGCTCTGGTGGGGGAAGGCAAATATGATGAAGCTTTTGAAGTAATAGTGAATGATAATGCTTCTCCGGCAATCACCGGCTCAATCTGCGACCATCAATGCCAGTACAAGTGTACCCGCCTGGATTATGACGAGTCGGTTCTAATCAGGGAAATGAAGAAAACAGCAGCCATCAAGGCGCAGGATAAATATGCCGCCGGTATCAGGCCGGCAGAAATCAGAAGCAATAAGAAAGCGGCTATAGTCGGCGCAGGAGCTGCGGGACTTGCAACTGCCCTGTTCCTAAGGAGAAACGGAATGGAAGCTGTTGTAATGGATAAGAGGGAAAAGCCTTATGGTGTAATTGAATATGTGATTCCTGAGTTCAGGATATCCTCTGATATGGTCAGGAAGGATCTTGAGCTGGTCAAAAGGAACGGAGTGGAATTCAAGCTTGGCATTAATGAAGATCTCAGTGTCGATGCTTTGAAGAAGGACTATGATTATGTTGTGTTGGCAATAGGCGCTTGTAAGCCGGGACAGATATCCCTTGAGGAGGGGGCAGAAAAGACGGTAAATGCAACATCCTTCCTTGAGAATTACAAAGCACAGAAGGGAAATGTGAAATTAGGAAGCCATGTATGCGTCATAGGCGGAGGAAATGTGGCTATGGATGCGGCAAGAGCAGCAAAGAGGGTTCCCGGAGTAGAATCGGTAACCATAGTATACAGGAGGACAAGAGCACTCATGCCGGCAGACCATGAGGAAATCAGCCTGGCTGCTTCTGAAGGAGTAATATTCAGGGAGCTGCTTTCGCCGGCTGCATATAAAGAAGGAAAGCTTGTATGTGAAGTAATGGCCCTGGGGGAAAGGGATTCCTCCGGCAGGAGAAGCCCCGTACCAACAGGAAAGACAATGATCCTTGATGCTGATACGGTAATTGTTGCTGTAGGTGAGCAGGTTGACAGCACATTGCTTGGCAAAAACGGAATAGAACTGGATGCAAAGGGCTTTCCAAAGGTCAGTCCTGCCTGTGAGACCAATATACCCGGGGTATATGTGGCAGGAGATACTAAAGCTGGGCCCGCAACAATTGTCAGAGCAATAGCCGACGGAAAGGCGGTTGCAAAGGATATACTGCATAAGGAAGGCTTGAAGGCTGATTTTGAAAAGAAGGTATTTCCTGTGGATGAGAAGGTTCTTTATGAAAGGAAAGGGATATTGAATAATCCCGTATATAGTGATAAGGAAGCTGAAAGATGCCTTTCCTGCGAAAATATATGCGAACTGTGTGTTGATGTATGTCCGAACAGGGCAAATACAGTGATATTTGTTGATGATGGCTTTGCCTCCAGGCATCAGGTTATACACCTGGACGGCATGTGCAACGAGTGCGGCAACTGCGGAATGTTCTGCCCCCATGAAGGGAACCCGTACAAGGATAAGGTTACGGTTTTCTGGAATGAGGAGGACTTCAGGGACAGCACAAATAAAGGCTTCCTGGTAACCGATCTGGCAGCGGGCAAATGTCTTGTGCGCACGGAATCAGGGGAAACAGTAAGTTATGCACCGGGGCAGGAGGTCAATGTTTCCAAAGAAATGGAATCAATTATAAAGGTCTGCATCGATAAGTATTCATTTATGCTATAAATTAGGCACGAGATACGAGAGTTAGGACAGAGCTACGAGGTTGCGAGGTTACAAGTATCAAGCTCTGATTCTGTCCAAAGCTAATATCGTGCGAGTCGGTATACAAGGTTATGCTCTGGGAGTATGACTGCAAACTTCAGATGCGTCGCATCATTCTACAATACCGGCACAAATAATTTATTTGGAGGACTTGATTTATGAGTCAGAAGCTTTTGAAAAACATTGAGCTTATAGTCACCTTCAACGACAGGGAGGAGACCTTTGAACACTGCGACATACTTATTGACGGGACAGCAATCAGGGAGATAGGCAGCAGCCTTAACGCCGCAGGAGATGCTGAAATTATAGACTGCAGCGGATTAACTGCACTGCCGGGCTTTGTAAATACCCACCACCATCTTTATCAGACATTGTTCAGAGGCATAAAGGAAGTGCAGGAGAAGCCTCTTTTCCCATGGCTGGTAGGACTATATGAGTTCTGGAAGAACATAACCCCGGAGGCCGTTTACTACGGAGCACTGGTGGGATTTGCAGAGCTGTTGCGCACCGGCTGTACCCTGACCTCCGATCATCACTATGTTTTTCCGAAGAATCAGCCGGGGAGCCTTATTGATGATCAGATACGGGCGGCAAGGGAAATCGGCATAAGGTTCCATGCCACAAGGGGCTCCATGTCCCTGGGCAGGGATATGGGAGGCCTGCCTCCCATGGAGGTTGTACAAACTGAGGAAGCAATACTTGCCGACAGCGAAAGGCTGATAAACAAATATCATGACAGCAGCCCCCATTCAATGCAGAGGATAGCTTTGGCACCCTGCTCCCCCTTTTCCGTGACCAGGGAGCTTATGGTACAGACGAAGGAACTGGCAAGGAAGAAGGGAGTCATGCTTCACACCCATCTGGCCGAGACCCTTGACGAGGAGAAGTTCTGCCTTGAGCGCTACGGCAGGAGGCCTTTTGAGCTGATGGAAGACCTGGAATGGGTGGGGGAAGATGTATGGTTCGCCCATGGCATTTATCTGAATGATGGAGAGATAGAAAGGCTGCAGGGCTCAGGCATAGCTCATTGCCCCTCCTCCAATATGAAGCTCTCAAGCGGCATATGCAGGACAACGGAAATAGTCCGTGCAGGAGGGAAGCTTTCCATAGCGGTAGACGGAAGCGCAAGCAATGACGGTTCAAATATGTGGGAGGAAGTAAGAAGGGCTTACCTTCTTAACCACCTGAAATACGGCACTGACGGGCTTACAGCGTACCAAGTCCTCAGAACAGCTACAAGGGGCGGCGCAGAAGTGTTGGGACGGGATGACACCGGATGCCTGGATATAGGTAAAGCGGCTGATATAGTGCTGTTCAACCTGAAAGGCATAGAATACTCCGGCTGCCATGATCCGTTGGTATCTCTTGTATGCCTTGGAAATTCCAGTTTGGTTGATATGACCATTGTCAACGGCAGAGTCGTAGTAAAGGAAGGAAAGCTGACAACAATTGATTCTGATAAGGTGGCATCAGCTGCGCATAATACAGCTGCTGAAATAGTAGCAAGACAAAGAAGCAGTATCAGAAACCAGTGAATAAGGAGGGGAAAGAATGATATTAGTAGGAAACGGCAGAGTAATAACAAGGGATGATAATATTCCAATTGTTGAAAACGGATGTATTGCCATAGACGGCAATAAGATAGCGGAAGTAGGACTGACCTCAGAGCTTAAGGAGAAATACAGCGGAGCAAGGTTCATTGATGCCAAAGGCAAGCTTATTATGCCGGGTTTTATAAATACCCACATGCATTATTACAGTACTTTCGCCAGGGGTATGGCCAACGACAGCCCTCCGGCTAAAAAGTTCTCCGATATATTGAAGGGTTTATGGTGGAGGCTTGACAAGGTACTGACCCTTGAGGATGTGTATTACAGCGCCGTCGGCCCGATGATTGAACAGGTAAAAAGCGGCGTGACCACGGTTATTGACCATCATGCAAGCCCTTATGCCGTAACAGGAAGCCTGTTCAAAATAGCAGAGGCAGCAGAATACATAGGTATTCGAAGCAACCTGTGCTATGAAACCTCGGACCGTGACGGTGAGAAGATAGCTGATGAAGGTATTGCGGAAAATGTGAAATTTATAAAGTACTGCAACAATAAAAAGGATGATATGCTTAAAGGGATGTTCGGGCTCCATGCGTCCATGACCATTTCGGAAAAAACACTGGACAAATGCCTGGATGCTGTAAGCGGCCTTGATACGGGTTTCCATGTACACTGTGCCGAGGGAATCGAGGATTTGGAGGATTCGAAAACAAGGTACGGGAAAGGGGTTATTGAAAGATGGTACGACGCAGGGGTGCTTTCTGACAAGACCATAGCAGTTCACTGTATCCATATCTCAGAAAAGGAAATGGATATGCTGAAGGAAAAGGACACTATAGTAGTCCATAATCCCGAATCCAATATGGGAAATGCGGTAGGCGCTTCACCGGTGCTGGAGATGTTCGGCAAGGGAATTCTTCTGGGTTTGGGGACTGACGGGTATACAGCGGATATGACGGAATCCTACAAGGTAGGAAATATAATACACAAGCATGTAAAAGGGGATTCAAATGTTGCCTGGGGTGAGATTCCCGAGATGCTGTTTGTAAACAACAGGAGAATAGTTGAGAGGTTTATTGAGGGACAGGTGGGAATCCTGAAAGCCGGAGCACTGGCCGATGTGATAATAGTTGATTATAATCCGCCTACCCCGATAAATGAAGGAAATATAAACGGCCATCTGTTGTTTGGAATAAACGGGCGTTTTGTTGATACGACGATTGTGAACGGCAGGATCCTGATGGAAGACAGAAGACTGGTGAATATCGATGAAGAGAGAATGATGGCAAGAAGCCGTGAACTTGCAAGGGAAGTATGGAAACGTTTTTAAATCACGAAAAATCTGTATGATTGAAGGTGAAAAAATGGCTTTCGAAATAGTGGGGAAAAGAACGATTAGAAAAGATGCGGCAGCTAAAGTGACAGGCAGGGCGAAGTATGCCGATGACTTCTTCGAAGGGGATATGCTTGTGGGGAAGGTATTGAGAAGCCCTTACGCCCATGCAGTTGTAAAACATATCGATACAAGCAAGGCAAAGGCTCTGCCCGGTGTTGAGGCTGTGATTACCCATGAGGATCTGCCTAAGCTGAAATATGCAACTGCAGGCCATCCATGGTCCTTGGATCCGGGCCACAGGGATGTGGCGGATAGATTGATACTTACAGACAAAGCCCGTTACGTAGGTGACGGTATTGCGGCTGTTGTAGCTTCCGATGCACTGACGGCGGAAAAGGCTCTTAAGCTGATTGAGGTGGAGTATGAGGTGCTTCCCTTCGTACTTGACCCCGAGAAGGCGATGCTGCCCGGTGCACCGGTGATTCATGAGGAGAAGCCGGACAATATATTAGGAGATGCAAGTGAAGAGATAGGAAATATTGAAGAGGATTTCAGAAAAGCTGACCATATATTTGAAGGGGTTTATGAAACAAGTATTGTACAGCACTGCCATCTTGAGATTCAAAGCGCATATGCCTATGCGGACGCTGACGGTAGGATAGTCATTGTTTCTTCAACGCAGATTCCGCATATAGCCAGGAGGATTGTCGGTCAAGCCCTTGGCATGCCCTGGGGGAAGATCAGAATCATCAAGCCATACATCGGAGGAGGCTTTGGGAACAAGCAGGATATTATAGTAGAACCTATTGCAGCTGCCATGTCCCTCGCAGTCAACGGAAGGCCTGTACGCTATGCCCTCACGAGGGAGGAATGCTTTGTTGATACAAGGACCCGCCATGCAATGAAACTCTACATGAAGACAGCTGTGACAAAAGAAGGGAAGCTGTTAAGCCTCCATATGAGGCCCATAAGCAATAACGGAGCCTATGCTTCCCACGGACATACTATTGTTATGAGTGCAGGCGGTAAGTTCAGGCTGTTGTATGACTTTAATTCCATAAAGTATGAGCCGAAAACAGTTTATACAAATCTTCCGGCAGCCGGAGCAATGAGGGGATACGGATGCCCGCAGATATTCTTTGCTCTGGAGAGCCATATAGAAGATATAGCCCGGGAAATGAAAATGGATCCCATTGAATTCAGGAAGCAGAATCTGATAAGTGCCGGGAAGAAGGATCCTCATTCTGAAATCGTTGTGAGAACCTTCGGCCTTCCCGAATGTATTGAAAAGGGAAAACAGCTCATCAAATGGGATGAAAAGCTGGAAAAATACAAGGAGCAGAAGGGTACAAAAAGAAGGGGGCTGGGTATGGCTTGCTTCAGCTATGCCACAGGAACCTATCCCCATGGTTTTGAAATAGCAGGAGCGAGGATTGTCATGAACCAGGACGGTTCAGTTCAGCTTCAGGTCGGTGCAACGGAGATAGGACAGGGAAGCGATACCGTTTTGTCCCAGATAGCAGCGGAAGTGCTGGGTTTGCCATATGATATGGTGCATATAGTATCCCAGCAGGATACGGATATAAGCCCCTTTGACCTTGGGGCTTACGCTTCACGGCAAACCTTTGTGTCAGGGGCGGCTGTAAGAAAAGCGGCAGAGGAAGTTAAAGGCAAGGTTCTGGAGATGGCATCGGAAAAAACCGGATTAAGCATTGATGAGCTTGATATTAAGGCTGCAAGGATAGTCGAAAGAAAGTCGGGCAATGAAATCTGCACACTTGAGGATATAGCGATGGAGTCCTATTATGACAGGGTAAATGCAGAACCTATTTTCGGAAATGCTTCTTACAATGTGAGAACCAATGCAATGGCATACGGAGTTACCTTTGCCGAGGTTGAAGTGGATATGGAGACGGGACGGATTGAGGTAATCGAGATATATAATGTGCATGACTCGGGAGTTATAGTCAATCCGATGCTTGCGGAAGGCCAGGTCCACGGAGGAGTCAGCATGAGCCTTGGATATGCATTATCTGAGCAGCTGTTGTTTGATCCGGAAACAGGCAGGCCTCTTAATAACAATTTCCTGGACTACAAACTCCAGACAATAATGGATACACCGGATATCGGGTCTGCATTTGTCCAATTGCACGAACCTGAAGGTTCGGTGGGGCAAAAATCCCTGGGCGAGAATACAACGATTTCTCCCGCACCTGCAGTAAGAAATGCAGTACTGAATGCTACAGGCGTTGCATTCAACAAGCTGCCTATGACACCTCAGAAGGTATTTGAGAAATTTAAACAAGCAGGGCTGCTTTAGAAAGGAGAGATAGGAATGTTTGATATTGTCAATATTGAAAAGCCTGATACTCTGGAGGCAGCTTTGGAAATGCTCACACGCAATCCTGACATGAAAATAATTGCAGGAGGGACAGATGTACTGATCAAGATGCGTAACGGCGCTCTTGAGGAAGCTGAGCTGTTAAGCCTGAGAAATATTCCCGGAATGGATGAAATAAGCATTCTTAACAACGGAACCATTTCCATAGGGGCAATGGCGACCTTTGCCAAGATATTCAGGAGCAGCATAATAAATGAGAATCTGCCGGTTTTGTCGGAAGCGGCGGTATCGGTAGGAGGGCCGCAGATAAGAAATATGGCTACAATAGGAGGCAATATATGCAATGGTGCTGTGTCGGCAGACAGTGCGGCTACGCTGCTTGCTTATGATGCGGAATTGAAGCTTTTGAGCCGCAGCGGGTCAAGAACAGTACCAATAAGGGAGTTTTATGCAGGCCCGGGAAAAGTGAACCTGCGTCCGGCTGAAATACTTACTGATATTTTGATACCCAAGGCGGGATATGACAAGACCAGCGGCTGCTATATAAAATACAGCAGCAGAAAGGCAATGGATATCGCAATGCTGGGGGTATCTGTTGTATGCAAAACCGAGGGGGGTAAGTTTTCTGATGTCAGGATAGCTCTTGGAGTAGCGGCACCTGTACCGATAAGGTGCAGTGAAGCTGAAGCTTATGCCATTGGGAAGGAAATATCCGATGAAACCATGAAGGAAACCGGAAGATATGCAGTAAAGGCATCAAAAGCAAGAGACTCATGGAGGGCTTCAAAGGCATACAGGGAGCATTTGATTGAGGTAATGGTATTCAGGGCACTAAAAGAAGCTGTGATTAGGGGCGGGGGTGTGTATAATGGATAAGTATGAAAAGATAAGTATGGTAGTAAACGGAAAGGCATATTCCCTTGAGATTGATATAAGAGAATCGCTGCTTGAGGTGCTGAGAAACAGGCTTCATTTTACCGGAGTCAAGCAAGGCTGCTCAGTGGGCGAATGCGGAGCATGTACAGTGCTGATCGACGGGCTTCCGGTGAATTCGTGCATTTACCTGGCAGTATGGGCTGACGGCAGGAAAATAACTACTATTGAAGGAGTATCCAAGGACGGAGAATTGTCAAAAGTGCAGCAGGCTTTTGTAGACGAGGGCGCCGTGCAGTGCGGCTTCTGCACCCCCGGTCTTGTGCTTACGGCAACTGCTCTTACGGAAAGCGGAAGGAAATACTCCGACGAGGAGATAAAACGTGAGATCTCAGGTCATTTGTGCCGCTGCACAGGTTACAACAAAATATTCAATGCAGTGAAAAGGGCTCTGGACGCCGAACATTAAGCAATAGCTTATTGCATTCAATGGGCTTTTAATGTAAAATACTATTTAGATGTGAAACTATATGGCGGATTAAGAATAATAAGCAGTTTACATAGTGCCTGAACTTTTATGTTCCACTGCCGCAAATATTACGGGTTTACTGCTGGCCGAATATGATCTGAATATGATCTAATAGTAGCTATTGCATGAAGCTGACAACTTGTATAAGCTTGGAGATATGGTCTGAGTGTTTCTACCAGGTGACCTTGAATTACCTGACTACGGGTTGTTTATATATTAGATTTCCTGATTTTCGTGTTTCAATATATGCTGCGGATATTCCATGTCAGCGGTTATAAAGTACATCGAAAATTCAAATCTACATATAAACTCCCAGAGGCGAATTAATTCTGGGAGTTTTTATTAAGGTCTTTCTTAATCAATACAAGCTTCACACATATAATATACGGACAGTCATTGAAGAAAGGGATTATAATGGAGCTGCTAAAGAATAGAATTTTGAAGGATGGAAAGGTCATAGGCGACAGTATTATTAAAGTAGACAGCTTTTTGAACCATCAGCTGGATATAGATCTGTTCAACGAGATAGGCAGGGAATTTAAAAAAAGATTCAGCGATGAAAAGATAAGCAGGATATTGACAGTGGAGGCATCAGGTATTGCTGTTGCGTGCATAGCTGCTCAATATTTTAAGGTGCCTGTGGTTTTTGCAAAAAAGTATGAAGCATTGAATCTTGATTCGGATACTTACCAAAGCGAAGTATACTCTTTTACCAAGCAGAGGAACTATAATATCCGTGTTTCCAAAAAATACATAACACCGGAGGATAATGTTCTTATCATAGATGATTTTTTGGCTAACGGCAAAGCTGCTTCAGGCTTGGTGGACATTGTCCGTCAGGCTGGTGCCGGGGTTGCGGGTGTCGGAATTGTTATAGAAAAAGGCTTCCAAAAAGGCCGGGAAGCACTGCTGCAAAAAGGAGTCCGCATTGAGTCCCTGGTAATTATTAAGTCCATGGATGAAGGGGTCATCATTTTTGATTAGAACGGATAACAAAAGCAAAATTATGATTCCACCAGTTTCATGATTTTACATAGACCACTAAATTAAATTTGGGGAGGAGAAATCAGTATGAAAAGAACCACTAGTTTACTTTTAGTGCTTGTCCTGGTGTTCGCAGCAATGTTCACAGGCTGCGCACCGAAGGCCGAACCCGCACCGGCAGCGCCCGAGACACCTGCACCAGCAGAAGAGCCAAAGGCTGAACCCCTTAAGGTAGGTTTTGTCTACATAGGTTCCGCTAAAGACGGCGGATATACCCAGGCTCATGATGAAGGCAGGCTTTACCTTGAACAGCAGCTTGGAGACAAGGTTGTTACAATGTACAAGGAAGATGTTCCGGAATCCAGCGAATGCGAAAAGGTAATCAATGATTTGATTGACCAGGGTTGTACTGTAATATTCACCAACTCTTTCGGACATATGGACTTTACGGAAAAAGCCGCACAGGCGCATCCGGACGTAAAATTCTATCACTGCTCCGGCTATAAGAGCGGCCCGAATTTCAGCAATTATTTCGGAGCCATGGAAGAGGCAAGATACCTTGCGGGTATAGTTGCGGGCCTCAAGACACAGAACAATACCCTTGGTTATGTAGCAGCCTTTGAAATTCCCGAGGTTGTAAGAGGCATCAATGCATTTACCCTTGGTGCACAGTCAGTTAATCCAAAAGTAAAGGTAAAGGTTAACTGGACACATACCTGGTATGACCCTGCAAAGGAAAAGGAAGCGGCAAAGGCTTTATTGGATGCAGGCTGCGACGTACTGGCACAGCATCAGGATACAACAGCAACCCAGCAGGCAGCTGAAGAAAGAGGCGTTTGGGCTATCGGCTATGACCTGGATACAAGGAATTCAGCACCGAAAGCATATCTGACCGCTCCCGTATGGAACTGGGGTAAGTTCTATGCTGCAGAGGTTCAGAGGATAGTAGACGGCAAATGGAAGCAGGAAAACTACTACGGCAATATGAAAGACGGGCTGGTTGACCTGGCACCTCTTACGGACAACGTCGCACCCGGCACTCAGGAAGCTGTTGACAAGGTGAAAAAACAGATTGTAGACGGTACATTCTATGTATTCCAGGGCCCGATTAAGGACCAGACTGGCGCTGTCAAGGTACCGGAAGGCAAGTCAATGACTTTTGATGAAATAATGAGCGTTGACTGGTTTGTACAGGGTGTAGAAGGCAAGATTAAATAAATCAGGATAGGAAATAATTATGGAAAACAACTATATTTCAATGAAGAATATAAATAAATCCTTCGGAAAGGTAGTTGCAAACAGAAATATAAACCTGGCCGTCCGCAGGGGGGAGATACATGCCCTGTTGGGAGAGAACGGTTCGGGTAAAAGCACATTGATGAACATGCTGTCAGGGGTTTATACCCCCGACAGCGGTTCTATTTTTATTAAGGGTAAAGAGGTGCAGTTTGCATCACCAAAGGATGCCATAGAAGCCGGAATAGGAATGATCTACCAGCATTTCAAGCTGATAGATGTCATGACTGCCAAGGAGAACATAATACTGGGGCGAAAGAACAGTTTTTTACTTAACGAAAAGACGCTTTCAGACAAGATCAGGGACATGTCGGCCCGCTTCGGCCTGGATATTGACCCGGACAAAAAGGTTTACAACATGTCGGTGGGCGAAAAGCAAACCCTGGAAATACTGAAAGTGCTGTATAGAGGTGCTGAGATACTGATATTGGATGAACCTACGGCAGTGCTGACACCTCAGGAAACAGAAAAGCTTTTCAAAATCATGAGGAAGATGAAGGCAGAAGGCTGTGCCGTAATCTTTATTACGCACAAAATGAACGAGGTTATGGAGGTGGCAGACCGCATAACTGTCCTGCGTAAGGGCGAGACAGTAATGACGGTTGACAAGGCGGATACCAATCCCAAGCATCTGACGGAACTGATGATGGGATGTCCTGCTGACCTGTCCATAAAGAGGATAGAGACTGAGAAAAAAAATGTGGCTTTGGAAGTAAGGAATTTAAGCGCCGTAAACTCAGAAGGCATAAGAGTGCTTAAAGGAATGAGCTTCGATATATACTCCGGTGAGATTTTGGGTGTTGCAGGAATTGCCGGCAGCGGGCAGAAGGAATTGTGTGAAGCTATTGCAGGCTTGCATCCGGTGAAGCAGGGACAGATTATTTTCAATGGAGAAGACCTGATAGGCAAATCACCTGCAGAGATAATAACCAAGGGGGTCAGCCTGAGCTTTATTCCCGAGGACAGATTGGGAATGGGACTGGTTGCCTCAATGGATATCGTAAATAATGTCGTGCTTAAGCTGTATCAGAAGCAGAAGGGCATATTTATAAACAGAAAGCCGGCAGAACAAAAGTCCGTGGAGATTATTGAAAGGCTCAGCATTCAGACTCCGGGAATCAGGCATCCGGTACGCATGCTATCAGGAGGGAATATCCAAAAGGTATTATTGGGAAGAGAGCTGGACTCCCGGCCGCAGGTTCTGATAACGGCATATCCTGTAAGGGGGCTTGATGTAAACTCCTGCTACACCATATATGATCTTCTCAATGAGGAAAAGCAGAAGGGTGTCGCAATTCTGTATATCGGGGAAGACCTGGATGTCTTACTGGAGCTTTGCGACAGGATCATGGTCATATGTGCAGGTGAAATAACCGGAATAGTTGATGCAAGATATACAACAAAAGAACAAATCGGCCTGATGATGACAGGGACGGTAAATCTGATGAAAGAGGGGGAGAAGAGCGAGCATGATAATGCCAATTACTATACGAGCCATTAAGAAAAGCGAGCCCAGCAGGATGAAAGCTGCTTCCATCAGAATAGGCGCTATTATCCTGGCTCTTGTGGCCTCTTCACTTTTTATACTGCTGCTGAGCCTCAATCCTGCCGATGTTTATTTGAAAATGATTCAGGGCGCATTCGGTACGGCCTATAGGATAAAAGAAACCATAGTAAAAGCGATACCTCTGGTAATTACCTCCCTTGGAATTGCGATTGCCTTTAAAATGCAGTTCTGGAATATAGGCGGGGAAGGACAGATTGCAATGGGTGCTTTCGCAGCCAGTTATTTTGCATTATATATGAATGATATGCCAATGCCTGTAATGCTTGCGGTAATGATACTTGCAGGAATGCTGGCAGGTGGAATCTGGGCGTTGATACCGGCATTTTTCAAGGCGCAGTGGGGAACTAATGAGACAATAGTCACTCTGATGATGAATTATATTGCACTTAAATGGGTCATGTTTTTGCAGTACGGGCCCTGGAGGGATCCAAAGTCACTGGGATTCCCCAAAATAGCCAATTTCCCCAAAAACGCGGTTATTCCCAAGCTGCTGGGGGTACATATGGGCTGGGTGTTTGCGCTAATACTGGTAGTCGCTGTCTACATATTCATCAACCATACAAAAAAGGGCTATGAAATTGCCGTAATAGGTGAGAGCATGAATACGGCACGTTATGCAGGCATTAATATCAAGAAGACGATATTGATAGCCATAATGCTGAGCGGCGGCCTCTGCGGACTGGTCGGGATGATTCAGGCCTCAGCCGTCAACGGTACATTATCAGTTGAAATAACCGGCGGTGTAGGTTATACAGCAATTATAACAGCTTGGCTGGCAGCATTAAGTGCACCGCTTATCTTGATAGTATCTATTCTTTTTGCTGCTCTTCTGGAGGGGGGCTCATATATACAGACTGTTTTCGGCACACCCCAGGCAGCGGCAGAAATACTTCAGGGAATAATTTTATTCTTTGTATTGGGCAGTGAATTCTTTGTACGTTATAAGTTCGTGCTTGTCAAAAAGCATCAGGCCATTGCGGAAAAGGGGGCTGATTGATTATGGAAGCTGTTATATCCTTTCTCCATGCGGCTATTGTCGCAGGTACACCCCTTTTATTTGCTACGCTGGGAGAAATCATAACAGAACGTTCGGGAAATCTGAACCTTGGAGTTGAAGGCATGATGCTTATGGGTGCCGTTATTGGCTTCATGGTTGGCCTAAACACCGAAAGCACCTTATTGGCACTGTTGGCAGCAATGATTGCAGGAGCAGGCGGCGCACTGATTTTCGCTTTCCTGACAATCACCCTGAGGGCAAATCAGGTTGTATCCGGTTTGACACTTACGATATTCGGTTCAGGATTTGCTGATTTTGTGGGTCAGGACCTGATAGGCCAGATAGCTCCTGAAAGCTTGAGGTTGTTTTTCAGGCCGTACACCATCCCGCTGCTTGGTGATATTCCTTTTATAGGGCCTGTACTTTTCAGGCAGGATGCCTTTGTATACCTTGGTTATGCGTCATCAATACTGCTGGGGCTGTACCTGTATAAGACCAGTACAGGGATGAACCTGAGGGCGGTGGGTGAGAACCCGGGAGCAGCAGATGCTGCAGGAATTAATGTAACCTTGTACAAGTATTTACATACTTTATTGGGCGGAGCACTCTGCGGCCTGGGGGGAGCCTACCTGTCACTTGTTTATGTACCAGCCCTGCAGGAGGGTGTTACAGCAGGCAGAGGCTGGATTGCCGTTGCGTTGGTCATATTTGCCACATGGAATCCTTACAAGGCGCTCTTTGGGGCTTATCTGTTCGGCGGATTGGATATCATCGGTTTTAGAATACAAAACCTGGGTATCGATATATCCCAGTATTTCATAGACATGCTGCCGTACCTGGTGACAATTACCGTGCTTGTGGTGGTATCCATGAGGAAGTCAAGGGAAAAGGCAGGGCCAAAGGCATGCGGGATTCCATATTTCAGGGAAGAACGCTGAAAGGAACAATTTACATATACAGCACCCATTCTACAGGAGGATGAGGTGCTGTCAGTTTTTTTGGAAATAAAATATTCTTGCAAAATTATTATAAAAATGCAACTATATTAATATATATACCGATCTTATTCGACAAATCTAATAGCATATGCGGTAAAATATGTAAGAGGGAGTGCAGCTTTAATGGGAGGACTATTTGGTGTTGTTTCAAGAGAAGATTGTGTGATGGATGTATTTTTCGGTACCGATTACCATTCACACCTGGGAACCAGCAGGGGAGGAATGGCAATCTGGGGCGGAAGCTGCTTCAGCAGATCCATCCATAATATAGAAAGCACACAGTTTAGAGCAAAATTTGAGGCTGAGCTGTCAAAAAAAAGCGGCAATATGGGTATAGGATGTATAAGCGATACAGATCCTCAGCCTTTGACAGTGAGATCACATCTGGGTCAGTATGCCATAAGTACTGTAGGAAGAATCAACAATCTGGATGAAATTACGAATAAAGCATTTTCAAACCGGAATATTCATTTTCTGGAAACCAACAAGGGGGTAATAAGTCCTACAGAGCTTGTGTCTGTAATCATAGATCATGAAGACTCATTTAAAGAGGGTTTGTTAAAGGCCCAGGAATTGATTCAAGGCTCTTGTTCTGTTTTGCTTCTAACACCTTCTGGTATTTACGCCTCCAGGGACAGGTTTGGCAGAACTCCTTTAATGGTTGGCAGCAAAGAGGGTGCCTATTGTGTATCTTCCGAATCCTGTACATTTGCAAATCTGGGATATAGATTTGATTATGAACTTGGACCGGGAGAAATAGTTTTTCTGACGCCGGAGGGGGTTGAAAGGATTTCACCTCCGGGGGATAAAATGAAAATATGTGCTTTTCTTTGGGTTTATTACGGATATCCCTCCTCTACATATGAGGGTATGAATGTTGAGGTCATGCGATACAGAAACGGTGCGGCCATGGCCCAAAATGACGATTTGGAAATCGATATGGTTTCCGGGATACCCGATTCGGGGCTCGGACATGCCATAGGCTACTCAAACCAATCCAAGGTACCCTATGGAAGGCCTTTTATAAAGTATACCCCCACCTGGTCAAGGAGCTTTATGCCCCAGGATCAGAACATACGAAATCTTATAGCAAGAATGAAGCTGATGCCAATTCCTGAGCTTGTGGCTGACAAACGATTGCTTTTCTGTGATGATTCAATTGTTCGGGGCACACAGCTGAGGGAAACGGTAGACCTGCTGTACAAATGCAACGCTAAAGAGGTCCATATTCGGTCAGCTTGCCCGCCTATTGTTTTCGGATGCAAGTACCTGAACTTTTCAACCTCCCGGTCTGAAATGGACTTGGCAGCAAGGAAGAGTATCATCCGGCTTGAGGGAAAGGAACCTGATTCATTTTATGAATATTGTGATCCGTCTACAGATAAGTATCATAATATGGTGGATCTAATCTGCAGGAAGCTCAATTTTTCTTCGCTGAAGTATCAGAACATCCATGATATGATTGAAGCGATAGGGATTTGCAAGGATAAAGTTTGTACGTACTGCTGGAACGGAAAGGAATAAAAGCAGCAGGGGAGTGTCCCCGCTGCTTTTGCATTTGGGTGCGTCCAGCGAAGCTGGACCACACTTGCCGGTGCAAGTCCGGTACGGGTAATTGCCAAGAAGCCCGTTAGCTAATCCCGGTGCGTCACAGTAATGTGGGGTACTGAGCGGGAGGATAAAGTACTTGCCAAAAGCAGGGCGAGCAAAAATGCAGGTCGTAACATAAAGTGAATTCTGCCGCATCGTTAAAAAGGACTCTGGAATACAGAGGGACAAAGGGAAGTCGAGCCTTGCCATATTGGGCGAAGACCATGGAAGATGGGAAGAACTTGGATAGCACCATCGAAGAATCCCTCGATGTAAAGGAAGCGACATGTATTGAAAGTGTGGTTCGGAACTGGAGAGACCCTACTTTGCACAGCGTAAGCTGTAAAGAAGCTTCATATAAGTCAAAGACGAAAGTGTAAGCTTGCAAAGAGGGAGTCGGAGGCGTTCATAGTACCGAAGACTTTGCAGACAACAAAACTGCAAATAGGGAAGGGGCGCTGCTTTATTCAAGTTTTTGGAGGAGGTAAGAGCGAGTGAATGCCAGAAAGGCTAACAACACCAAAGAAAAAGTTCGAAAACTTCAAAGAAAACTATACCTTGCAGCCAAGTTAAACAGCAAGCGGAGATTTCATGCTCTCTATGATAAAGTGTATCGGGAAGATATACTAATGGAAGCATGGAGAAGGGTTAAATCCAATGGTGGGGCAGGAGGTATTGATAAAGTATCAATCACTGATGTGGAACAGTATGGAGTAGAAAAGCTTATACAGGAAATACAGCAGGAATTGATAAATGGAAAGTACCACCCTAAACCAGTAAGAAGAACCTACATACCAAAAGGAGACGGCAAAGAAAGGCCATTAGGAATACCAGTAATCAAGGACAGGATAGTGCAGATGGCAGTGAAGATAGTAATTGAGCCACTGTTTGAAGCTGATTTTCTAGACTGTTCCTATGGTTTCAGGCCGAAGCGATGCGCGCACCAAGCCCTGGATAGAATCCGAAAGGATATTAACAACAAAGGCTGGTGGGTAGTTGATGCAGACATCAAGGGGTACTTCGATAACATCAACCATGACAAGCTTATGCTTATGGTTAAACAGAGAATATCAGACAGGAGAATACTAAAGCTGGTATGGAAGTGGTTAAAAGCAGGGGTAATGGAAAAGGGAGAAGTATATGAGAGCGAAATAGGAAGTCCACAGGGTGGAGTAATATCACCGCTTTTATCAAATATCTACCTTCATTACCTGGACACAAAATGGGAGCTGCATTACAAACACCTTGGAAAGCTCATAAGATATGCGGATGATTTCGTAGTAATCTGTAGGACAAGGAAAGATGCGGAACATACACTAAAAGCAGTAAGGTCTATCATGGGTAGGCTGGAGTTGGAACTGCATTCAGAAAAGACAAGACTGGTAAGTCAATGGGATGGGAAAGAAGGGTTTGACTTCCTGGGGTTCCAACATAGGAGGTTAAGAACAGAGACATCAAGAGGACAGATATTCAATGAGACACACCAATTCCCATCGAAGAAAGCCATGAAGAAAATGCGGGAGAATATCCGCAGTGTATTTGCCAGCAGGTCAACGTTGCTGCTGGACGTACAGGAAATGATAAGGATACTCAACCCTAAAATCATAGGTATGAGAAATTACTATAGCTTGAAAAATGCAGGAAAACAACTGAACAAGATTGATTGGTACATTGTAAAGAAATTTACAATATGGTACAACCAAAAGACACAGAAGAAAAGACGTCACTCGCAGATTTCCAAAGTCCGAAAGTTAATATATGAAATAGGATTGCAAAAGCTTGCAGCATAGCGAATGCTGAAGGAAGAAGAATATCGGAAAGCCGTGTGCGGGAAAACCGCATGCACGGTTTGATGAGGGGGAAGTGGAGAAATTTTATATTCCCCACTGACCTACTCTACTATGAGTATTAGTATGTGATATAATAATATAAATATTGATATTTAATAAGGAATTATTAAAATGAACGAAACTGGAAATGGCA